>Ga0334893_1002476_pt1 | contig 13774 bp, 19 predicted proteins | sample GraSluR3_MG_5_FD_207218 | JGI IMG/M metagenome (GOLD analysis project Ga0334893, IMG submission 207218) | Sludge microbial communities from methane-producing bioreactor in Wageningen University, Netherlands - Granular Sludge_09_05-R3 | ecosystem: Engineered > Bioreactor > Anaerobic >...
ATCAGGCTGGATATTGCTCGTTTTCGCGGTACATGAGGAGCACCCCAACAATCTCATGCCAGTTGCTGCGGTGAGCAAGTCTTTGGTGTGAAAACCGGAAATATCGACTTTTTCAACGGCCTGTTAAGGAGATGCGTAGTGATATTTTGTGATAGCTGGACAAGCCTGCAAATATTGCTGATGATCCAGCAAATTCCAAAATGAGGTGCAGTATGGATTTCGGCCCGTTTGAAATGTACACGGTTGGGGTAAAGGAATTCGAAGCCGACACAGTTCTGTTGAAAAGTGGGCAATGGACCAATGAATACCGACTACAATTGACGCGCCCTGGAGTTTTTTCCGTCATGTTGCATGAGAGATGCCTTTTTGTTGGGTCGAGCATGAGGGCTGTGGGAAGTTATGCTCTTGGTTACTTTCGACGGCACGCAAGATGCCCGTTTTGGACAAAAGAGTATCTGGCAGAGTTGTTGAACACTGATGCTTCTGCTGAGATCGAATTCGTATTATGCGGGGGAGACAAGACAAGGTATTTTAAGGCAGGTGCAGAGGAACTGCATAGGCCAATCCTTTCCAAATCACCATTGACTTGGGCTGATGAAGAATTCCTAGCCAAGCATTTTCCAGATGTGAAGGAAGAACAAGATTACTATCGTAGATGGGTTGATCGTGGTATCACAGAAATCACATCTCTCGAAAGATTTTGCGATAGTCGTTCTGAATTGAGGACAAAATTATTGGACAAGCTGTTAACGTGGTATGCCCCTGAAAAAGAACGGCTCCATGAAGAACTGATGCGTGGGGTGTTCTCTTCTATTTAGGGTTTTCATTTGTTCATTGTTTAGCTAGTCAATATTGTTTGTTTTACATATAACTGTGTATTGCTGTTACTCCTGCACCCAGCAGGGAAGTTGTTCTGTAAATCGTAGCAGTTCTCGCTCGCACTCGTCGAAGACCTCTGGAAGCAACCACTCCATTGCCTTCCATTCTTTACTTTCAATGCCGACTTGTTCAGTGTCATCTTTCCTCAGAGCGATATTCCTGTTTACTGCATGAGTGGTTATGTTGGGGCAGGTGCTTGAAGTTGGTTTGACTCGCCCAAGGATGAACTCCATCATGTCTGCATATCGAGCTAGTCGGTTCCCGTTGAAGTAGCTGTTGAGCATGGCTCGTACATTGGGATCATTTGATGCATAATTCTTGTCAATACCTGTTGAAAGCGTTGCTACGATTGAGAAAGTAGCAGCGATCATGAAAATGAAGTCTTCTGGTACTTGTTCCTTGAGTGTATCCAGAATGCGCTTGATGTCTTTCGGGTGTGTTGATTTCTTTTTCCATTGCTTGAAAAAAGTGAAGAAAGGCAATCGGCGGTCGTCAATTTTGGCTCTCAGTGCTGGAGCTAAATGGTCTTCGTGGTAGGGAAGTGTTTGCTTATTGGGTACAGTCAGTGAATCAATTGTAACAAGTTCCGGGGAGTCAAAAGAATCCCCTGTTAGTAGATATCGCTTAAATACCAGCGTGTTTTTGTCGTATGATTCTCGTATGGAGTCTCTGTCGATCACAAAAGCATTATTTCGGTGTCGTCTAACAACGTCTTTAACAGATTGTGGAATGCTGGCGTATTCATGGATATTGTGCAGAACCCATATGAGCGGTATCCTTTCTCTTGAATAGTACGTGCATCTTCCAGATATCTCTGTCTGGAATGTGCTGGATAACTGTAGCTCAATTACGAATGGTCCATATTCTTCCCATTCAACATACACGTCTGGCTTTCTGGCGTTTTCATTATGCTTCGGCTTATGGTATTTGTTGATAGTGTGTTGAATGTGCCGTTTGTCCAGTGCTGCAAGCTCTCCAATCTTTTCGCATAGCATCTCATGTTCTGGAGACTCTTGTTGGCCGTTATACTGTTCTGCCTTTAGGCTGTCTGGAGTTCTGTTTTTCCCCTGATACCATTCACACCAAGTCGGGCTTCCATCGAAATGCACAAAGCCGGGAAGAGTCATCCCAAAAGAGTTGTACGCCCGGATGTATACCGGGTGTTTGCACTTCATGCACAACATCGATATGCCTTCGCCGCCAGTATGCCGGTTAGATATGCTGTCCCGAAGTATCCCCCACTCGTAGGGAGACATGGCCTGGAGGTCTTCAACGCGCAATAGGTTCCCTCGATCCCCTTCAACCATGACTTCTCTGATTGTGCGTTGTGGCTCTTTCTCCACTATCGACCCCTATTACATGATGTTTTCAACTCCCTTATCAATATTTTGACTCCTTTACCAGATGCGTAGCCCTCACCTTATAAGCAAGCTCCGTCCATCTAGAGTATACCCCAAATGGACAAAACGGCCTGACGGTGAAATGCGACTTTAATTGTCAATCTAGAGTCTAATTCTTTTTGTTTGACATACTGTCAAGTGGGGTTTATGGTCTTTTCTAGACAAGCAAGGAGAGCACACCATGACCCCGCACTTTGGATATGTTCGTGTCAGCAGCTTCGACCAGAACGAAGACCGCCAGCTTGAAGGGCTGGAACTGTCCAAGGTCTTCACGGACAAGTGTTCCGGCAAGGATCGCAATCGGCCAGAGCTGCAACGTGCTCTTGAGCACCTGCGCGAGGGCGATACTCTCCATATCCATTCTATTGACCGTCTTGCCCGTAATCTGGTGGACCTCCAGCAGATCGTGGAAGACTTGAACTCGCGTGGCGTGGTCGTTGTCTTCCACAAGGAGAATTTGACCTTTTCCGGCGAGTCAGACGCCATGCACAAACTCATGTTTCAGATGATGGGCGCATTTGCAGAATTTGAACGCTCCATGATCCGTGAACGGCAGCGCGAGGGCATTGAAGCTGCCAAGCGCAAGGGTGTCTACAAGGGGCGCAAGGCCGCTCTGTCCCCGGAGCAGGTCGAGGAGATCAAGGAGAGAGTCGCCCAGCGTGAGAAGGTGACTGATTTGGCCCACGAATACGGCGTGTCCCGACAGACGATCTACACCGCATTGAAGGTGTAGACTCCCACCCTAATTCAATTTTTTTTACCCTAGAGCCACAACGGTTCCGGGACTTTTTCGTGTTTGCCTCGTGGAAAAATCCGTTGCTGGCGCGAGTAGTATAGTGTGGCCGAGACGAAAACGGCCTTCCGGTCGCCCCTGTCGAGAGGGTGTTCACGGGGCAAATCACCGGGGAGATGAAAATATTTTTTTGCCTCGCAAAGCCACGACTGCCAACGAAATCTGGGCAGTGAGATTCCCGCCCCGTGGAAAAACGGAAGCCTCGAGCGTATAAAGCTTATGTAACAAACGGAAATTCCATGCGGTGCTCCGGGTCCGAGAAAGGGCAGTCCTCTTGTGGGGCTGCCCTTCTTCATTTGGCCCGGAGTATTGCACTCTGCAAACTGACTGGAGGTAGTATGAACAGTCCACACAGGCCAAGGAACAAGACGTTTCGGCTCAAGCCGGAAACGATCCAGTTTATCGACAGTTTCGCCGAGACTTATGGGGTCTCGAAGAATGCTGTTGTTAATCTGGCAATTCTCGACATGAAAAAGACGCTTGATGCCGTCACAGCAGACGACCCGCACAAAGGTGCTGTCGCTGCAATGGCCTTCGGCATGCAAGCTGAGAAACTCGATCACTAGGAGGATCACCGATGGAAAGTACGAGCAAACACATTACCTTGCCCACCCAGATGTACAACAGGGTAAGCAGGGTTGCCGAACAGGCTGGCGCACCGTTTAGCCGCCTTGTTCTGGCTGCTCTGAATGAGATGTTACCCCTATGGGAAAAGGGGTTGGCTGGTTTCTACATTGATAACCCCCAAACCTTCGAACATCAGGTCAGGGCGTATCTGCAAGAAGCCGAAAGAAAGCGGTCTCAGAGGTCGCTGAACGAATTGCTTGGGAAAGCCGAGTAGGCACCAGCAGTATAGATAGTGCTGGGGGCAAGAGTAGCTGTGGTCGTGCATGGTTCGCTTGATCGAGAAGCTTAGAGCCGCAAGACAATCACGCTTACTCCCCCCTGTGGATTGAGGGCCACAACGACAGGCGACCGCGTGTTGCCCCAATATTTCGACCCCCTACCCCGGCTTTGCCCGATTCCAGCACACAGGAACAATCAAAATGGCAACAAAAAAGCAACGTTACAGGCCGAAATTGGCGTCTCTTGATGATATAGCCAATGAACTCGCGAAGGTCTACCGCGAAGTCAGAAATGACGAGGTTCCAGTTAGGGATGCGGGAAAAATCTGCTACCTCCTTCGCGAACTTTTCAGCATGCGAAAGGAGATCAAGACCGTCTCCGCAATCGAGGCTCTTGAAGCCGATATTCAGGCACTCAAGGAGGGGCGAACAGATGTCGGAACTGGGTCCGAAATTGAAGAAATTGCGAGAGGATTACGCTAATCTTGTAGCCCTGCATCAAGCACCGCAATTTATCTGGCAGGTTGTGACCAAGGACAGTGACCTTGTCCAAGACGCACAGGCGTATAGTCCTGTGGATCGTCATCGAAGACCGATCACACTCCCAGATCACATAGAGAAGCGAATCGCGCTCTTCAACTCAGGCGAAGCCTTACTCCTCGGAGGATTGCTTCGCATTTTCATTGTCCCCGCCTCGATGAACCTCGACCAAGTCGGGAAGCTTATTGAGGCACTGAAACGCCGCTTCGGCGGTGATCACTCTGCCGTCTATCGGACGACATACAAAATTTTGTTCTCAAAGGAGCATTCAAATGGAAAAAGTAATCGCTGAAATGAAGGCCACTCTGGCCGCCCTGACTCACAAGATGTCCAAGATCGAACTGGATGCAGCCGATACCCGGATTCACCTCAAGGCTCTCGGCGGCGAAGTGAGCAGCCTGTCTGGACAGGTCCAGAACCTCGACAAGCTCGTGGAAGCTGTCCAGAAGGTCGAAGCCCAAGTCAAAGAGCAGAAGGCCACGACCGAGGCCAAACAGATGTCCATGACCGAGATCGGGGCACTCTACAAGAAAGACCCCGTTGCCGCTCGGAAGGCAATGGAGGCGCAGGGCATGAAGATCGACACTGGACGTGGCGGCAACCCGTGGATTCAGAGGGACTTGACCGAGCAGAAGCGAATCCGCAGCATCGACCCTGAGTTGGCCAACAGGCTTGAAGCCCAGGCCGCAGCGCATTACGCTGCCTCGATCCGTTAACCCGACCAACAACGCCCCGGCATGTATTCCCGTGCATGCCGGGGTGTGGATACTGTCCACCACACCCAAAGGAATCCCCGATGACCGATGAAGCCCGACAAATGTTCCTCACTGTTGTTCGCGATACCCTTAAAGGGGCATTCGATGAGGAGGAGCTAGGCGAGATCACGCTGGAAGCGAACCTCGGTCCAGTCTATCGAGCCTTCATCCTCGTATTCGATGAATGCGCAGTGCCTTCACATCCGAGTCTGCCGGAACCAACCTTCCGGCTGAAAGATGGCGGGGACATCTTCTTCATCTACCTTCTCAACGAGATCGCAGCGAGGGGAGGAGAGATCACGGGCGAGATCGTAAATCGGCATCCAGCCGAAATTGCTCAAAATCGGGCCGTAGAGGCATCGGAGAACTGGAAGCCTTACTCGGACTCGGAGAACCACCTAAAACGGCTCACAGGGGCAAAGCGGCTGCCAGATTCATTCCCGAATCCGTTGCTGGGCTACTGCAAGATTCTGAGCGCGAACCACAAGACGTTTTCCCCGGCAGAACTCAAGGACGCATACTGCAAGATCGCCGCCTACAACAAGGCCACCTCTCCAGCCAAGGCAGGGAAGGCCAGAGGGGCGCAACGGAAACGGGAAGTCGAACACGGCACGATCCCAGATATTGAACTGGCGGTGGAATCTCTCATTGAGGAGGGGAGCAAGCCGACCCAGAAGGCAGTTGCCGAGCGTTCTGGGTATGGCATTGCGACGATCAAGAGGCACTGGAGCCATGCTCGGATCGTGAAAGCAAGAAACCTCGTTTAACGGGTTCTGGAGAGGGTATCACAAGCGTCTATTTATTATATATTTATATTATAGTTTACATTGAAGAGTAAATTACAAAGTAAATTTCATTTAAAATGAAAAACTAATAAAGAGAAAAATAGACGCTTGTGATACCTTTTCTTGGAAAAGGCAGTTTGAAGCATTTAAAAGCTGTTTTCGGCACATTCGTGCCGAAGGTGCTTCGCACCGTTCGTCTTCGACAGTCTCTCTGGGGACAGGAAGCAGACAAGACCCAGCGCACAAAACAGTCTTCCACACAAGGAAACAGATCATCCCAGATACAAAACAAGTTGCCCCCAGATAGGTGCAACAGACACATATCAACATCCCAGCACAAAAATGGATTCAGGGCTGCCGCCAGTATGCCCAGAATTCGCTCAGGATTGCCCCGTAAATGACTTTGTAACACGATCATGATAAATCGTGTTACGAAGGCTCGAAAACGCCTCAGAATCGAAATTTGAGCGACAGGCGTCCGCCTCGCTTTTCCTCCGCATTTCTCCTCTCATATCTCCCCCGTTTTCTCTTCCAGACACTTCTACGTCCCCGTCCTCTACGTCGGCGAGTTCGACAAGGACAAGATCGATGCCCTGACCAAGGGCGCGTCCGTTCTCTGCCCGGAGCAGCCCATCCGTGAGGGTGTCGTGGTTCGGCTCCGCGAAGGCGAGGACGACGACCAGCCGTGCCCCTTGGGCCGCAGGATCGCGAAGTGGGTCAGTGACGACTACCTGTTGGACCACTCCAACAGCGATTTTCATTAATCAATTGGCACACATGAATGTGTGATGTGTGAAATGAAAGTTGTAAGCAGAAATCATCGGCTCAGGAAAGAGGTCGTCCAGTTTATTGATGGGTTTTCTGAAACCTACGGACTCTCGAAAAGCGCAGTGGTCAATTTTGCGCTGCGCTATTTCGAGGAGCACTGGAAAGCGACCAAAAAGATGCAATCAGAACAAATCATCAACGTGATGAAAAACATGTAACAACGGGAAATAAAATGGAAATCACGCTTTTCAACTACGCGGGGGCGAACGACCTCCGCACCCTGACAGACGACAAGGGCGACCCGTGGTTTGTCGCCAAGGACATCTGCGATGTGCTGGGGATCAGCACCGGTAACGCCACCCGCAGCCTTGATGACGACGAGAAAACCAATGTGTGTAGAACACACATTGGTCTCGGACCCGGAAAACCCATGCTGCTCGTCAACGAACCCGGCCTCTACGCCCTGATCGGCAAGTCCCGCAAGGAAGAGGCCAAGGCCTTCCGCCGCTGGATCAACCACGAAGTCCTGCCCAGCATCCGCAAGCACGGCGCGTATGCCACCGACGAAGTCCTCGACAACATGCTGGCCGACCCGGCCAACGCCTCCAAAGTGTTTCAGGCTCTCGCCGAGGAAAGGGAAAAACTGAGACTCGCCGAGGCCAAGGTCATCCAGCTGAACGACGAGAACAACGACCTCTCCAGAGAGAATCTGGACATGCAGCCCAAGGCGGCTCTCGCCGACAAGGTCACCGACAACATGACCAAGTTCCGGCTCGGCGTCGTCGCCAAGGAGGCCGGGGTGAATCAGGCATTCATCCGTGGGGTGCTCGTGGCCGAGGGTCTCATGAGTTGGGACTACCGCGACAGCGGCAATGGCCGCATCTACTACGCCACGGAGAAGGCGCACGACGACGGACTGTGCGTGTTCGCCTACAAGAAGTCCAAGTACAAGCGGACCACGAGGTGGAACTACTTCTTCACCCAGAAGGGTCTCGACTACATCGTGAACCACCCCGCCATCGTCGATGAACGGGAATCCATGCAGAAAGCCGCATAATGCGCCTCCAAGACAACAAAGGTGCTTTCAGACTGTCCTGTGTCGGCCTCGCCATCATTATGCCGGTCTACTGGCTTTGTGTGGCCGCTGCCGAATTCTGGAAGCGTGAGCCGATCACAGAGGTCTACAAAGACATCTGGAAGGCCTTCAAAAAAGGCAAAGCCGCCTAACCAATAAAATCAAGGATTTCAAAATGTACGAAGTGATTATTTCTCAGTTCGGCACCGCCGATGTGCGCGTTGTCGATGTGGATGGTTCCCCGTGGTTCGTCACCCTCGACGTGATGAAGATGCTCGGTCTCAAGGGTAGGCCGAGCAACTACAACTACGTCTTCGACGGCACCGAAAAAATGCACCTCCTGTTCTCTCAGGCTAAGAGGAATGTCGTTCCTCTTAGCATCCCGAACCGTGGCCTCTCCATGATCTCCGAATCCGGCCTCTACAAGCTGGTCATGCAGTCCAACAAGCCCGACGCCAAGCCGTTTCAGGACTGGGTCACCAAGGCCGTCCTCCCGGCCATCCGCAAGGACGGCGGGTACATCGCCGGGGAGGAGAAGGTTGCGACCGGGGAGATGTCCGAGGACGAGTTCATCTTCAAGGCCATGACCATGATGCAGGGCAAGATCGAGCGTCTGTCGAAGGAGCGCGACGAGGCTCTGAGCGTGGTTGCCGCAATGCATTGGAGTCAAACCCATTAAATAAGCGATAAAGACTCCTTGACGTGGTCGAGAAAGACGCGCAACTTGTGGTTCTCATAGAATAAATCATCAAACGACGTGGAGACAAAACGTGGCATACGTGATGCTTGCTGTGATCATTTTCGTTGGCTGGGCCATTATGACCTCCTTCAACAACTCAAGTGCCAAGACCAAGCTGACGGCCAAAATCGCGGAGAAACAAGGTGTCAGCAAGGAAGAGATCGATGAGATCATGGGGAAGCGTGAACTCGATGGAAGTGATATTCCCTAGAAGGAATTTTGAGCCGGATAGGGGTTACGCATGCCCGGATTTTCTCCTCAGTATCAGGGCACCATCGAACTGACTCTGTTCACGGAGAGCGTCAGGTCTCAAGCACCTCGACTCCCCCTCCGCAAATCAATCACCACCAAACCCGGCACCGCCCCGCATAAAAAAACAGAAACCCCGGCACCCACTATGAGGCACCGGGGCAACACTTCCAGTCCGATTCAGGACTAGTACTTCACAACAGAGCAAGTCAGCCCGTCATCGTTCATGGTGATCGTTTCGCCGGTCTCGGAACAGTAGAAGAGGTCGCGTTCTTGGTCGAGCAGAACGGAGTCAACACGAGACACATAGTCAGCCGGTTCAATGCGAATAGAGATATTCATTGGAGTAAGTCCTTTGGGTAGAGGTTGATGTGGATATGCAATCGCCAACTGAGGCGGTCACCGTTTGTTTAAACTCCAATGGCTACTAGCCAGAGGAGCGAAGTCGATGTCATACGAGATTTTCAGGATCACGCCTTCATATCTCGTTCGTACATTGTACGGAGAAGCGTAGTAGTCGCCGCTCATGCTTTGCTGTCGCTGACCTGTGGAGTCAGAATGACCAGCCGTTTCCTCAATCATCCTGATATCAGCCCCGGCTTGTTTGGCTGTGTTAATGAAGGTCACCCGAAACGAATGGAAATCCTTCTTGAAGCCGGGGCGCGGAAGAGTGATTTTGATCTTTGGCTTGAATCGGTCATTGAACCATGCGGAGGCGTCTTTGCCGTATTTGCCCCGATACGGTTTGCAGTCTGGAAATATCCGTTTGGCCCTTGTCCTCCGTACTCGGTTCACGAACTCAACAAAGCCGAGATCGGAGACTAGAACAGGGTGAAGAGGCACGATCCTGTTTGCGTTGCGTGTTTTCAGGCGGGTGTTTTCGTCCTTTTGGCTTGGTCGGATATGAAGGCACCAGATACCGTCGATCTGGACGATGTCCTTGCAGTATGCTTGGCAGAGTTCAGCGAGCCTTGCGCCTGTGAAAAGGCCAAGTAGTGGCAACCAGAACTTGAAAGCTTTCCAATGCCTGTCATCGACATAAAGAGAGTGTGAAAACATCTCCCGGAGATCGTTCAGCGTGTACGGCTCATGCGTCGAGAATCCCGGTTTGCCGCCCTGAACTTTCTTGCCCTGTGCGTAATTCGTTTCGATGTGGCCTTGGTTGATGCACCAAGTGAAGAACCGGCCTAGGATACCTACTTTGTCGTTGATGGTTCGGGGTGAGGTAAACCTCTTGTGGGAGAGCGCAGCAACTTCCCGGATTGTCTTGCCAACGAAGTGCTTTCTGTAGTTTGGCGGTACTTTGCCCAGCGTCTCGGCGTAGAGTCGTGCGTCCTTGTGTCCAACCATGCTGATCGGCTTGTTGCCGACCGCTTCAATGAACTCTTGAAGCGCGTATCCGTATTTATCTTGAGTGCCTATGGTCTTTTTGGAAATCACCGTCTCCAAATACTCGGCGATCAAGTCGGATAGCTTTGGCGATGTGTCTGGGGACTCTATCGGCTTGCCAGAAGCAGTGTTTGCCTCAGCTTGATCGATGATGTTCGTGAGGATTCGCCTCAGATCGTCTCCAGAGATTACTGGAGGGTGGGCAGGATCAAGCAGAGCTTGAAGCACTTTGTTGAGTCTTTTGGCTCTACGTTGGGCATCCCGTTTGCTGCCTGTTTTCAAACTCAATTTGAAGACGGACAAGCCGAGGACCGATTCCAGATTGGGGGAGAAGCGGTAGCGGAAAAAGTAGTTCCCGCCATGCTGGATGAGATGGGACATTTACACCCTCCTCTGAGTCGAAACTCATGGTCTTGTGGACCAAAAATGGTCCAAATTTGCGGTGCAAAAATGGACCATTTCGAGGGTGCTAACCCTTTTTAAGTCACGTAAGTGCTTAAAATTATTGATAAAATTGGCGGAAGCGTACAGGAGTCGAACCTGCCCGTGACATCACTGCCACACATTGGTTTTGAAGACCAAAACCAAGTTTTTGCCTCTTTTTGCATTTCTTTGCATCTAGCTTATTTTTCGATATAAAATTGAAAATCGACTTGCTTGACGTTGCACTGTTTTGCTCCTATTTTCACCCTAAATGTTGGGTATAGTGTTGGGTACTTTGTTGGGTACAACGGAGCAAGACGATGCCGAGAAAGGAAAGATTTAAGACAGGCTATCCGGGTGTTTATTACGTAGAAGGTACGAATAAGGTTAACGGAAAGCCAGAGAAGATTTATTACATCATTTATCGGAATGATGGGAAACTCGTCGAAGAGAAGGCCGGAAGGCAGAAAAGAGACGACATGACCCCAGCCCGAGCCTCTATGATTCGGAGCATGCGTATCGACGGTGACCAGCAGTCCAACAAGGAACGCCGGGAGCAGGAAGAGGCTGATCGCAAGGAACGCGAAGAGCGTCCCACTATCTCCCGTTTGTGGGAAGAGTATGAAAGTCAGAAGACGAACTACAAAGGCCATCTTCCCGACAAAAGCCGTTACAAGAAGTATCTCAAGCCGGAATTCGGCGATAAAGTCCCTGCTGACATCATAACACTCGATGTGGACCGCTTGCGCCTCCGCTTGTTCAAGAAGGAAAAGAAGTCTCCCCAGACCGTGAAACTCATTCTTTCGCTTCTGAAGCGGCTCATCAATTTCGGGGTAAAAAAAGGTCTCTGCCCCCTGCCCGATCCTTCCAAGCTCAGCATAGAGATCCCGCAGGTGGACAACGTTAAGACAGAGGACTTGTCTACCGACCAACTCAAGGCACTCCTTAAGGCTATCGACGAAGACTCCAACATTGACGTGGCCAGAATGATGAAGTTGGCCCTGTTCACAGGCATGCGCCGTGGCGAACTTTTCCGCCTGAAGTGGAAAGACCTCGACTTTGAGCGCGGCTTTATCCTGTTGGATGATCCCAAGGGTGGCGTGTCACAGAAAATCCCCATGATGGCGGCTGCGAGAGATCTGCTTGAGTCCCACAATAGGACGAAGAGCCCTTATGTGTTTCCTGGAAAGAATGGCTCTCAGCGTAAAGATGTCCGTACTCCGGTGAACCGCATCAAGGAGCGGGCCGGATTGCCGGAGGATTTTCGCCCCCTCCATGGATTGCGCCATGCCTATGCTTCAATGCTTGCCAGCTCCGGTAAGGTGGACATGTATACGCTCCAGAAGCTTCTGACGCATAAGAGCCCTCAGATGACCCAGCGGTATGCTCATTTGCATGACCAAGCCTTGAAGCAGGCCGCGAATGTGGCGGAAGATATTATTACGGATGCGATGCAGGATGATGAGAAGCATAGCAATGTGATCAATTTCCCTCAGCGTGAAAAGTGATTTTTAGATGCTAATTACACCAGGAATATTGGTGAAAATGCTCGGTGAAAGGGAGTATGCGACGTTTGTGAACGGTATGTTCCCGTCCGTCCCAGAAAAGACCCTCTGGAACGTCCTCAAGGGGGGAAGCAATCCCCAAAAAAAGACGGTTGAAAAAATGATCCGTGATATCTGCGACCGGACGGGCCTGGAGGAAGGCATTGCCTTGAAGGCCCTGTCCCCGGAGTCTCGGCAGCCGTGGAAAATCGCCTTTGCCGGGGCTGGGTTAAGTGCGGGCACTCCTCAATGCATGCAGTATGCTTTTGAAGTGATAGTTCGGATTGAGAGCTCCATATATCAGGCTGAAAACGCCAAGCAAAAAGGTGATTCCCACTGGTTCAACCTGTTCAGGAGGGCGGGACTGCCTTCTGAAATCTTACCGAAACAGTTCTTTGATGCCTATCTGCACCATGGTGCCGGTACGGTGAACAAGCTGGGGCAGCGGATAATCCCGGTGCTTTCTGGCAAAGTCTTTCTCAGGACGTCCCTATACTGTTTGGCTGCGCTCGAAGTTGCTTTCATGAATTCCGAAGAGGAATACGCCAAGGTAGGCCTATGGGTGGATAAGGCCATGCCGAGCTATGATGGTGAACATTTGGTCGGTCCGATGCGGCACATGTTTCTCGGGATGATGAAGTATCTAGGCAAATCAAGCGTGGCGAAGTTTGCGGAGGTATTGCCAAGCCTGAAAAACAATTTTCCGGACCCAGAGAATCAGCGCAGGGTGCTACTTAGGTGGATGAGCGGAGAATCTCCGCCAAGTTGGGCAAACATGTTTTTAATCGGTGATACCCTTTTTGACGGGGACTATACTTTGTATATTAACTACGGGGTCGCTCGTTTTCTTCAGAATTTGTTTAATGATCTGCTAAAGCACGCCGTTCCGAAATTTTTCAAGGATGAGCATGACCTCGTCACTGTTTTTCAGGAATACCCCAAGTGGCAGAAGTTTCATCAAAAGGGCTTCGCAAAATGGAGCGAAGCGAGGGACTGCGGATAGCCCCTCGCTTCGTTAGCGATTACGAGTCCATGTAATCATCGTTGTTTGGATTATGAGCGTCGGCCCAGTCGTCCATGTCGGCATCATTGTTGGGGTTGTTGATGTCGGACCACAGGTCGAGTTCTTCCTGGCTCATATTCGAAGTGTCGGGCATATCTTTTCTCCTTAGTGTCTTATTAGTTTACTTGCCGTTCTGGTTGGGGTTTTTCTGTTTGCCGCGATTCCCCTGGTTCTGATCGTACTGGCGGTTTGTGCCCGAGGTGCCTTTATTGGCGTTGGGCATGTTCGCTGAATTGTTCGCGGGGCTGATTTTGTTTCCGGATTTTTTCGTCATAATAACATCTCCATCGTTGTGTTTGGGCCTAGCGCACCATGCGCCTTGGCGTTGTTGTGGAGACAATGACAGAATGTGGGACTTGGGGAAGTGACAGCGAACGGCCATTCCTGAATAAAAAAAGAAGGGGCTGTACCAGATAACTCCGTTGGGGTATCGGTATAGCAATGCGAAAAAGCCGTTTAGGTCGTGAGAAGCAGCTCCGTTTGATTGAGCATTTTGTAGCCGGGACAACAGCACGATGTGCCGCTGA
>Ga0334893_1002483_pt1 | contig 13751 bp, 9 predicted proteins | sample GraSluR3_MG_5_FD_207218 | JGI IMG/M metagenome (GOLD analysis project Ga0334893, IMG submission 207218) | Sludge microbial communities from methane-producing bioreactor in Wageningen University, Netherlands - Granular Sludge_09_05-R3 | ecosystem: Engineered > Bioreactor > Anaerobic > Unclassified...
TCTTCCTTTATCTGGAAGCGTTTTATAATCGGAAAAGGCGACATGCCTTTCTTGGCTACCAAAGTCCGGAGGCATTCGAACAATTGTTTTATCAGGCCAAGCAAAAACAGGCGGCGTAATCTCCCGGCCACTGTCCGTTTTTCTTATGGCATTCCATTTCGTGGTTCCCATATCTTCTGCTTTGCCACGCCAAGCCTGATACACTTTCACAAAGGTTTTTCCTGTATATGAAAGATATAAAAAGCCGCTCTCAACATTATTGCCGTTTACCACAAACGGATCAGCAAGGTTTTGGCAATGGAAGGTGGTTACCATTCTACCATCCTCTGATGTAATCAACATTGAGGTCGGCTTTTCCTTGCATCCTAATGCCATTGCCGCAACCTGAAGAAGCACCCGAACCATATGCACCTTCAAAAAATATTTGTGTCACACCCACCCCATGCAGGATTCAATCTGGTTTCTTATTAGATTTTGATAATCGGTTGTCAATAGACAAAATTGGCGTTAAAAAAATAAATGCTTTGATAAAATTCAAAAATACAAAGGCTTTGTATCTAGGTGGTGTTTGATATGCATCAGTAACGCAAGTTGCCGACCACTACACCACCCAAGCGTATTGGCTTTGTTCTTCTATAAACCCCGGTCCGGCCATGCACGAAGGCCTCGGCCATGCCGCTGCTTTCTGGACTGGGTGTAGGCGTAAAAGGCCTGCAACCCCAGCCAAGAAGGCCGTCGGCTGACTGAGAACTCGTGAGTAAGCGGCGGTGTCTGCCTCTTGCTGGCAATGGTGACGGTTAAAGCCATTGCCAGCAAAAGAAATATTTTTGATAATTTCGGCTTGTAGTACAGAGATTGGCCAGACTGTGGGATTTTGACTACTAAACGTCTCTGTAGTTGAGAATTTTGCACTTTCTAATGCATGCATCAGTGAGATGGTAGTCTCTGCTTAGGGTTTTATTGTCAGAGGCTGTTCGACAATGATTCGTCTTGATGCCTGTAAGAGATCTAAATGCCTGCGCCTGTGTTTGTCCGTCAAAATAAATGCGGTCCCACAGCCATAATCCGATAAGCCGCACTTGGCTGTCCAGCTGTTCATACTTTGAGGTGTATATTGCCGTATGGACTTTTGACAGAGGAATTGTGTTTTGTATTCCTCTAGGTGCTGTTTCTGGATATGTGGTGTAATGCCATGCGTTATAAGCAACAACTTGGTGGTGAATCGTTTGTACATTACGTTCTATAAAAGATTTTGTTGTATTGGGTTTTTCCAGAGACTTACATGGGATAACAACCTGTATCAGTGCTTGATCGCTAAAGAGAAAAGGATTTTTTGTGTCTAGTTGCTTTTTTTTCTTTAGCATGTTTAGGGTTGAAGTTATAGCAATCTTTGTTGCAGAGCTGTCTGAATAGGCGTTTGGCGTAATGTAAAGGTAATAATATCCTTCGCGATGTTTCTCAAAGAATGAATTGCCATTTTTTTCTTTATAGTTGAATGTTATTTCAGTATCTTTTTTTCTTGCATATCTAATGAACTGAATGTTTTGTATCTTTTTAATGCATGAAGAAATTTCTTTCTTGCATTGCAGTACGTCTTCAACTTCACTTGTTAGACTTGCGCTAATGTGTTTAGTTGTGAATGTGTAGCCATATTTGTGAGACACAAAAAGAAAGAAATCTAAAGCTTTTCGTTCCTCTTTGTGGAGATCTGCCATGTTGAAAATATGGTTTTTTTCCATGGGAAGCAATTGAAATTGATACTTACTCTTTTTATTTTTAATGTTGTTGTATTCAATAATTAACTCTCTGAGTACTGCGCTTGCAACTTCCATGTCGATTCCATGCTCAACTAGCATCATTTTTAATGTCATGCTGTATTTGTCGTAACGCCTTTTGAAGGCGTTGCTCTTAGCGATGTCGGAAAGAAAGCATCTTGCAGCATAATGGTAGTCGAAAAATAGTTGCTGCTCGATTTTTTGAACGTCCTCGTCGTTTAGAGCCTGCGGGCCAAGTGTATGACACGCCTCCTTTTTTGCCTTGCGCAGGTAGCTTTTGGTTTCATTTGATTTGTGATCTGTAAGCTCAGACACTCCTGTGTCTTGAAGGTCATCTTTTTGCATAATCTATTCCTTGGTGCTCAGTGCTTTGTAATAGTCGGGAGCAAGGTGTGCATACCGCTCCGTCATGGCAAGTGATGAATGTCCTAACAGCTCTTTGATATTATAAAGCGGAGTTCCATTGGCGACAAGTCGCGATGCAAACGTATGTCGTAACGTATGAAAACATACCCGGTTTCTGGTGTCCGTTACATCCGAATTGAAGAGCTCATCAGCAACACGTCCGAATGTTTTGGAAACTCTTGCCATGGGTTTGCCTTCATAGTCAGGAAAAATTAGATCTCCAGCTCGATCTGGTCTATTTAGTAATAACATGCTGCGTATCGTTTGGTTTATGTATGTGAATCTGTTCCTTCGTGATTTTGGATCGCGGATAAATAGTCTTTCATGTTCAAGGTCAACATCTTCCCAACGCAGGTTGGCGATTTCTCCAAAGCGAAGGCCGCACTCCAGTGACAGGAGAGCTATGTCGTGCGTCTTTTGCGACTTATCCCGTAAGGCCGAAAGGAGTGTGTCTATTTCAGCTGGCTTCAAGTAGCGCTGTCTCTTGTTATCTCTTGCGGGGAGCTTGAGCCTTTTTGCAGGACATGTGCCGTCTGCTATCCCGTAGTTCTGGGCTAGAGTCCACATCTGAGAGAACAGTGCTAAGGCATATTTGATGGTAGCAGGGGCACGCCCTGCTTTCATCATCCGTCTTTTCACTTCTTCCAGATCTTTTGTCGTGGTTGTGGCCAGTGGAATTTGCCCTATGATGGGGCAGAGCCATTTTTCCCATAGTGCTTTTTCGGCGTCGAGGCTGCCTTGCGCTTTATGGCTCTGGCTCGGCCAGTAATATTCATGCCAAAATGAACCTGAGGTTATGAATCTGGCTTTAGCCGCTTGTTGCGCTTGTTTATTTCGTTCCTCTTCCTCACGTAGAGCCCGTCTTTGGCTGGCAAGAGTTGTGGCGCCCTTGCCTGTGCGCTTAGCCTCTTTTAGTTCTGCAAGTCTTATTCTGGCTTTTTCAAGCGTTACTCCTTCAGATGCCCAGCCTAGAGCTTCTTGGTGCATTTTGCCTTCTGACGAGTGACGCAGCACAAAATATCTGTCTGGCTTGACCCCGTGTTTTCGTGTGGGGTGTTCTTTATAGCGGATACCTCGATCAATCTTGATCCAATTTGCTTTTGTCATCACAGCCTCCCAGGCACATATGCCTAAAAAATCTGTGCCAGTTTTGTGCCAGTTTTGCAAGAGAAGCTGAGTGAAGTGTAGGCTGGGATAGTGAAGAGTGACTTGTCTAATACACTTTTTTTTATGGAATATGTTGTTTTCTAGATATCACCTGAGTTCACATGGCCATTGAATGGCATTCAAGAGGTCGTGGGTTCAATTCCCTCCAGCTCCACCATGCAATCAAAGGCGGTCAAGTCAGAACGACTTGGCCGCTTTTTTTGAGCTGACCGACACTCACCTGCTAGCTGGCTCGATGCCGCTCTGCTCCTGTTATGAAACCCGAGGCTTAGAAGGTTTTTTCTTCTGAGCCTTTTTTTGTGGAATGCATAAAGCTGCATATGCGGTCGAGGGTGAAAAAATATAGCTGAATCAGGCAAGGGCGATCGGGTATTATTGCGGGTGACAGTCATGGTCAGGAAAATAGCAAAGATGCCGGAGCGCTTTTCTTTTTGGTATGTGTTGATCTTGTTGCAGTGAAATTCCGTTGCCTCCGGTTTCTGACTTAATCCGGCGCTCAGGCTTTACATAAAATGTATCTAGCTGTATAATATGAAGATACGTGTTGTATCCAGATTGTTAATGTTGTCTCCCGCCCCTGTTTATTGTTTTTATCGCCAGGAGTTTACTGCCATGCGTGTGTATGCCGCCTTTGCAGCCCTCTGTGTTTTCATCTTCCATTTTTCTGTACCTGCTCTGGCTGGCGAGACATCGACGCCTGCAGGTCCCGATTGGAATAAGCCATACGTTGGCATTGCCATCGGAGCGGGGTATGGGGAAGCAGACCATACTCTGGGGCTTGGCGGAAGCTATTTTAATATTCAGGACCGTGCCCAGCTTGACCCCATGGGCTCGCGAGACCAATCTGAAGTCATGCCTGCCGCATCGGTGTTTGCTGGTATCAATCATCAGTGGGGCAATCTGATTCTCGGTCTTGAAGGTGAATTCACCTATGCTCCCTTTGAAAAAAAGTATGATTCCGGGCGTACCGAGTATGATTCCATCGGGGGCGTTTTTTTCAACCTGCGCTCCCGCGTGACTTCTGAGTGGATGGCAAGCCTTAGACCCCGACTGGGTTATGCGTTCGGCAATTCTCTTGCATACATCACTGCCGGCCCTGCTCTGTCTAAATTCAGTTACCGCTTTCATTTTGATGATGACAACCTTGGCGGAAACACATCCACGGTCAATAAGGAAGAGTTTCGTCTGGGCTGGACTGCCGGAATTGGTTGTGATTACGAACTGGAAAACGGCTGGGCAATCAGAACAAGCTACCAGCATTATGAATTCTACGACATTGCCAGCTCTGCGCCTTCCTTTACCAACGGCGCCTTTCAGGGTGATTTGAAGAACTCACTCGACTACAAGTCGGATGTCTTTCTTATCGGCATCCTGAAGACTTTTTAATCTCTAGGAATCAGGTGATGCTTGGCCTGCGCAACGCGAGCACTGCAGATCCGGAGAGTCCGTTGCCGCATCTGGGCACTGATGAGCACTGACCACGCCTTTCAGCTGAGTAGCTCTGGCAACGGGTTTTTGTTTTCTGCAAATACTGATTCCTGAATGATATTCAGAGCGTCGCAGCTCAATTACCTTGAGGTCTATCAGGCATTCTTAAAAACGGCCGGGCAGTGTGTTGCTGCCCGGTCATTTTGTTTATTCGGGACAGCGTTGTGGTCAGCATATTGGTATAATATGATGTGATCGGTTTAGTGTTCGTGCCTGATGCTCAAAGAAAAGACAATTTTCATAGTAATTTAGAAAACGAGCTGAAGTTAATATTTCAAATTTCCGCTGGTCAACGAGTCCATATACAATTTAGGAATTTGAATCAAAAAGTCATTAAACTTCTCGTTTGGCGAGCTCTTTGTTACTCAAGGACTTTGAGAATAATAAGGTCAGAATATGCAAGCACTGCAGGATATGTGAAATGCAAAGAGCATACTATATTGCAAGTAGAGAGCAGTTTTTTAAGGACGATCTAATGTTCATTTTGGGTGAGCTGACACATCGCCATACTTTTGCACTCGAAGACTTGCAGAAAAATTCTTGGATATCTCAAATTAATATATTCAAGCGTTCGCTTACTTCACTTACTGAATCTTTTTATATCGCGTTTGAGTACTCTATTCCCCGTATGGGGAAGCGTGTTGACGCAATATTGCTATATAAAGGGCTCGTTTTCGTTGTTGAATTTAAGGTGGGAGAAAAGACATATTCACGAGTGGCAATTGACCAGGTATTAGATTACGCCGTTGATTTGAAAAATTTTCATGAAAAAAGCCACGATCGTGAGATAATACCTATTGTTGCTTGTACGGAAGCTCCTCCTGAAAGTCTTTATATAGAAATTTACTCTGATAGAGTTTGGGTGCCTGTAAAAGCGAACAAGCATAACATAGGGTATCTTATAGAAAGTATAGCGGCCAAAAGAGAACTACAGTCAATAGACCCTATTGCTTGGATCAACTCAGTATATAAACCGACTCCTACTATTATTGAAGCTGCTCAGGCTTTGTACAAAGGGCATAGTGTTGAAGAAATAACACGTTCGGATTCCGGGGTGGTAAACCTTGGCCGAACCTCTGCGGCAATCTCAGATATTATTGAGTTTTCGAAGAGTGAACATAGAAAATCTATCTGTTTTATTACCGGGGTCCCAGGAGCAGGTAAGACTTTGGCAGGGCTTAATATAACGAACGATAGGCATACTGCTGACAAAGGGGAGCATGCTGTTTTTTTATCTGGGAATGGACCCCTTGTAGCTGTTCTTCAAGAGGCTCTTGCTAGAAATGAAGTGAAAGAAGCAAAGTTTAACAAGAATAAACTGGCTAAAGCTGTAGCTTTGCGAAAAACAAAAGCGTTTATTCAAAATATACATCATTTTAGGGATGATAACCTTAAAACGGAAAGACCCCCGGCTGAGAATGTTGTAGTTTTCGATGAAGCGCAGCGGGCATGGACTTCAGAGCAAACAGCATGTTTTATGTCAAGAAAGCGGGGAATATATGAATTTGAGATGTCAGAGCCAGAGTTTTTGATCAGCGTAATGGACCGCCATAAAGACTGGGCAACCATCGTGTGTCTGGTTGGAGGTGGACAAGAAATTAATACTGGCGAAGCTGGGTTACCGGAATGGTTTAACGCTATCAAAAGGAAGTACCCACACTGGGATGTTCATGTTTCTGATATGCTGAAAGATCAGGAATATACGTATGGCTGTCAACTATACTCGATTATCAATCAGAGCCAATTATTCATTAACAAAGACTTACATCTTTCAGTTTCTATACGTTCTTTCCGATCAGAAAAATTGTCTGAGTTTATTGAAGCTGTTTTGTCGTTGGATACAGAGCGTGGTACCAGATTATTTCAAGAGATTCAGTGTTCCTACCCCATTGTTTTGGCAAGAGACCTCCAACTTGCAAAGCAATGGTTAAAAAAACAAGCTCGTGGGAGTGAACGCTATGGCATTACAGCATACTCTGGAGGGTATAGGTTAAGGCCTGAAGGTATACATGTTAAATCAGCAATTGATCCAAGGATATGGTTTCTTAATGGACGAGATGATGTACGCTCTGCTTTATTTTTAGAGGACGCTGCTACGGAGTTTGATATTCAAGGTCTTGAATTGGATTGGACCTGTGTTGCTTGGGACCCAAGTTTAAGACTAGGGATTGAGGGATGGGAATACAGGAGTTTTCGTGGGTATCAATGGCAAAACATCAACGATGCGTTGAAGAGAAGATATCTTCTGAACGCATATAGGGTGCTCCTGACTCGTGCTCGTCAGGGGATGGTTATTTTTATCCCCCATGGAGACAATGAGGACGCTACCCGTCTTCCGCAGTATTATGACCCTGTATATGAATATTTTGAAGGGCTTGGCATTCCGTTGATATGAATTTGTACAAGATGCTGGTGGGCCCCCTCCGGCCGGCCGGAAGGGGGGCTATAGCCCTTGCGCTGCCGAAGCCGAGAGGGAATCAGTAGGCAAAAATACTCTGAAGTCCCGTGTGGTTATCACCGAGGATGCCATGCAAAACGGAGTGGGCTTAATCTTCTTCGGCCACTGGAAGAATGAATGGCCCTGATGATTACTATCCGGGCCATGGTGTTGCTCTGGTGTGCCAGCAGCGCCAGTGTACTCTTCTGCGTATCCGCTATTTTTTACGCATCCAGAAGATGCTTCCCACAGGGGGGCGGCCCTGCAGCGTTGTTACGGCCTGCAGAGGTTGCAGGGCAGGGTGCAACTCCGGCTGTGAGGACAAATAGTACGAAGGCAGCAGGATGTCGAATGCGGCAGCCCCGAACAGCAGTACGCAGGCCAGCAGGTATTGTTCGTTATAGTAGCGGCGTTCCCAGCCGGGCGGATAGTCCATGGGCAGGCATATGTCATGGATGCCGATAAGGCATCCGGCCGGAAGTATGGGAAGAATATCGAGAAAAAAGACGGTGACATCTGAATTTTGCAGCGCGCGGTGACTGCAGTCTACAAAAAGAATATCCTCTGCGGTTACGGTGTCGAAAAAAGCGATATCCAGCGATTCGAGCGAATGGCGCAGCGTACGGTGACACAGGCTGTCCACTTCGCTTCTGGGCTGCGGGTCTATGGAGAAAATGCGTGTGGCAAGCCCGTGATCGCGCACGGCCCGCGCTGCGAATTTTGTGGAATGGCCGGAACCTACCTTTATAAACCGGCGGGGAGCATGTTTTGTCAGTGCCGTATATATGCTCATGCCGTCCAGTACAGGCAGCCAGTTGTTGTTCCAGCGCGGTTCCGGTGAATCTTCGGGAGCGTCAAAAGGAATTTTTGCAAAAGAAGGCGCCAGAGACGCAATATTTTCCAGAAATGGCAGGTAGTTCTGCTGGCATGAGCGGAAAAGCGCTTCCAGAGCCTGATGAGGGGGCTTACCGTGTCCCCACCGGATTTTGGGTTCAACAGGATATGGGTCGTCAACAAGCAGCAGAGAGCCGCGGGCCTGCATAGCTGCGATATCGGTGATGGAGATACTTTTCATATGGTTTCCGGCTGTTGCGTTGTTGTGAGGACACACTGGTAATGCGGCGGTTGGCGCGACAGCAAATATACAAATCATAATATAATAAAATATATGATAATATTTTATCCACATGCTTGTATCTCATCGCGGAGTCCTTCCTGCCTGTTTATGCCGTATTGCTCCGGCAGGCTTCCGTGTGGCCTGCGGGATGTTGCCCCGCTCTGAACTGCATAAAACGGTTCCGCCGGTGGCCGCTGTATACCGAACGCATGGTCGTTGCAGGGACATGGTCCGGCCCGTATGCCGTGCCGTATTGTACTGGAAAAATCTTACGGCATGACAGTATGATGGCGCATGTAACAACCCGTCGAGGCGCATAATTACAACCGGCAGTGATGCAGCGGTGGCGTGCTTTTTTTTGCGGTCTGTATTGTCCGTAAAAAAACGCGGCCCCGACTGTAAGGTCAGGGCCGCGGGACAAGACAGAGTGAGCTTGTGTGTGGCTACAATACCTTAAAGCTGCCGAGAGGCTTTTTCTGTGCATCCAGCAGATGAACCGAGCAGGCAATGCAGGGATCGAATGAATGAATGGTGCGCAGAATTTCCACAGGGCGGTCCGGGTCGGGACACGGGCATCCGATAAGTGACTGCTCGCCCGCGCTCAGTTTTCCGTTGGCGCAGCGGGGCCCCAGATTCCATGTAGAAGGTACGACCATCTGGAAGTTGTGTATTTTAGCTTCCTTGATGTCTATCCAGTGCGACAGGGCGCCGCGGGTTACACAGCAAAAGCCCACGCCGCGGGCGGAGTCCGGCATTTTCCATTCTGTGTATATGGTGTCTTCACCGGCTTTGATGCGTGCTTCGGTATCGTCAATCCAGCCCTGCATGCGCCGCATAAGCATGGTTGTTTCCACCACACGGCATACGGTACGGCCCATGGTGGAAAACAACTGATCAGGCTTCATGCCGGAATCTTTGAAAAAAGTATCCAGCATGGTTCTTGTTTCCTGCTCTTTACGGGCGTAGGCCAGCGCGCGCCGTGCCAGCGGGCCGGTCTCCATTGCTTCATTTTTGTAGCGCGGAGCCTTGGACCAGGAATACTTCTCCTTGTCCTCATATGATGTGTAGTGCGGCTCTGTAGCGCCTTCATAGGGCGTGCGCGGGGTATCGCCTTCGTACCAGCTGCGCGCCACATGTTCGTTGATATGGCCGGGGTCCAGCTCTTCGTGCTTTGTAAGATCGTTGCCCCACAGCACGCCCGAAGTGAAGTACGGGTCTTTGCCTGTTACCGGATCATGAAAATCTGCAAAGGCAAAGAAGTTTGATGTTCTGCCGTAGGCCAGCGCTTCAGGGTAGCGTCTGGTCATCAGCAGGATGTCGGGCATCATGGCGTTTTCAACAAACTCCTTGCAGTGTTCCCAGATCTTGCGGAAGTGTCCGATAACTTCCGGACGCAGGCTGTCGTAGCAGGTCATGCCGCCCACAACCATACTTTGCGCATGCGGGTTTTTACCGGCAAAAAGCGCCATGGCTCTGCCCAGTTCCAGCTGAATGCGCAGCCCTTCAAAGTAGTGGGCCGACATTATCAGGTTTTCTTCCGGACTCAGCTTGTACGCATCGTTGCCGCCCAGAAAATATGCCTTTTCCAGAAATCCCAGCTGTCCCGATTTCACAAACTCCTTCAGCCGCTTCTGAATGATGAAAAGCTCTGAAGGGTCGTCGCTTCTGTTGCTGGTGCTGCCCACAATTTTACCGGCCTTGGCCGGATCGGCCGTGGTGGCTGCGGCAACATCAATCCAGTCCAGCCCGTGCAGGTGGTAAAAGTGCACCAGATGGTCATGCACGATAAGCGCGGAGAGAATAAGGTGGCGCATGAGCTGTGCCAGCGGAGGGACTTTGATCTCAAGTGCGTCTTCGATGGCGCGGATGCTGGTCAGCGCATGGGTGTTTGTGCATACGCCGCAAGCACGCTGGGTAAACAGCGGGGCATCTTCCGGCGGTCTGCCTTTCAGAATCATCTCAATGCCTCTGAAAAGCTGTGTGCTTACCCATGCATCTTTGACTTTGTTGTTTTCCAGTTCCACCTCGATCTTGAGGTGCCCTTCGATCCGCGTCACCGGATCGACGATCAGCCTTTTGCCGGTGTGGTTCATTTTTTTCTGACTCATTCAGTCTTATCTCCTTTCGGGCGGCGCGGGTTAGCTTTCGGGGCCGTCTTCAATGGGGTGGAAAAAGGGCGAGTATTTGTCCCAGAAGTTGGGTTCGCTGCAGCCTATACAGGGGGCTCCGGCCTTTACCGGCCAGTTGACCTGATTGAAAAGCGCTGTGGGGCAGTTGTTATAGGTGTATGGCCCTTTGCAGCCCAGCTGATACAGGCACCAGCCTTTTTTGGCTTCGGGACTGCCAAAGCCCGGGGCAAATTCGCCTTTGTTAAAATGCTTCTGCCGCGGGCAGTGGTCGTGCACGGTATCACCGTAAAACAGCAGCGGGCGGTTCCAGGTATCAAGTTCAGGCATACCCTTGGTAAGCAGGTGCACCACTGTGCCCACAAAGTTCATGGGGTTGGGCGGGCAACCGGCAATGTTGATGGCATTCACCCCCACTGCTTTCAGGGCTTCGTTCACCCCTTTGGCTCCCGAAGGATTGGGCGCGGCAGCCTGCACACCGCCAAAACAGGCACAAGACCCCATGGCGATGGTGGCCATGGCTTTGGAGGCCACGCGCGCGCACAGCTGAAACATGGTTTCTCCGCCCACTTTGCCGTATTCTCCGCCATGACGGGTGGGTATGCCGCCTTCGATGACGCAGATATATCCTTCCGGATTGATGAGGGCTTTTTCCAGCGCTGCGTGGGCTGCATCGCCTGCGGCAGCCATGACTGTCTCGCAATAGTCCAGCGAGATGGTGTTCATGATTATTTCGTCAAAATACGGCTCATACGCTCTGAGCAGTCCTTCTGTGCAGCCGGTGCATTCCGCGCAGTGCAGGTACACCACCGAAGGGCGTTTTTTGGTCATCAGCGCATGGGCTATCTGCGGGGCAAATGCGGGCCCCATGCCCAGAAAAGTAGCCATGACACCGCAGAACTTCATAAAATCACGGCGGCTGACCTCTCTGGTTCCTACGGTCATTTTCAGTGCATCAAATCTGTTACCGTTGGGCATGATATCCTCCTGTGGCTACCGGGGCTTGTGGCAGGCAGAGGTGCAGCCCACCGGATTTTTGCCGCCTTTGCTGCGCATCAGCGTGTGACAGCCCAGACAGCTGGGCGGACCGTCGGAGTGCCATGCCCGGTAAAAACCGGACTCGTCTGTGGGGTCATCGCTTTTATGGCATTGGGTGCAGGGCACAAATTTGCCCAGAGTCTTGTCTGATTCCTTGTGGTGACACTGGTTGCAGGAAACTCTGATGGCGTGCGCCCCGTGGGTAAAGTTGACCTTGGTGACCCACGAATTCAGCTTTTCATAATTGGCAGGCCGTTCAATGACGATTTTGTCGGGAACATCATAAGCCAGCAGCGGGGCCGCGGCGATGAGCAACACCGCCAGCGCCGCGGCGGCGTATAACAGAAGCCTGTGAGCCATGGTTCCTCCGTGGAAGATGGTTACTATGATGCAACCATCATACGCTCCGTTACCGGCTGTTAAATTATACATATCAGTCGGAGGATAACTTTTTTCTGCTTAAGGAACCGGAGGGGATGGCCGCAGAAAGCAGCCAGAGTGCCGGAGTGCGCCTTTGCGGGGGGGGAGGCGGTGCGCGGCGCATCAGCTGTGTACTGAATGGAAAATGGGAATAAGCAGGCGCGGGCGGAACGTGATAACGCACGCAACGGCACGCGGACACCGGAGAAGGAAAGGAGTGAAGGAAGTCCGGCAAGCGCGCCGGTGCGGTGAAAGTCAGACGGCGGGTACAGGCTCTGTACAGTCGGCGGCATGCACGGTGTACGAACTTTCCACCCTGTTTCTTCCGCCTGCCTTGGCTTTATACAAAGCCTGATCGGCACGGCCGAGTGCTCTGGTGATGTCGGGTTCTTCCGGCAGCATATTGGCAATGCCTATACTGACGGTGACAGCGATGGAAGCGCCGCCCAGCTGAAGGGGGCATGCGGCAACCTCCCTGCGGAGTCTTTCGGCCAGACATACAGCACCCCGTTCGTCCGAAGGCTGCAGCAGCGCGACAAACTCTTCTCCGCCGAAGCGGAACAGTTGATCTGTGCCTCTGAACTGTTTTTGCAGTATGGCGGCAAAATGCCGGAGCAGGGCGTCACCTGCAGGATGGCCGAACTTGTCATTGACGGATTTGAACCGGTCAAGGTCCATCACAAGTATGACCAGCGGTTCACACAGGCGGTGCAGGCGGGCCACATGATGGGCTGCGGCCGTGTATAGAGCCCGCCGGTTGCCCAGTCCGGTCAGCGGGTCTGTCCGGGCTTCCTTTTCCAGCATCTGTACCAGCCGTTCATTGATCATGCTGCTGACTCCCATCATCAGCATGATGCCGAAAACCAGAGAGACAAGAACGGAAAATTTGATAAGCGGGCCGGCCTGCAGATACTCCACAGAACTCTGCTGGCTTAGCAGGCTGACTGTTCCGTAAATAATGCTGTATGAGCCGTGCAGCAGGCAGCTGATGCCTGTTATTTTGCAGAATGTGACGTCTTTTACGCGAACAAGCGTGTATCCGCAGAGAAGTCCTATTATGCCGACAAGAGTATTGACAATGAATATCCGTATGAAAATATTATTGTCGATGGCAACATAGTATGTATAGGTGCAGGCTGATGCAGCTATGATAGCGGCGATAAAAGACCACTGGCGTTTTGTCAGTTTTTCTTTGCCAAGAAATACTCTTACCCAGTTATATATTATAATAAGAAAAAGCAGTGCAAGTGAGTTGCCGAAAAGTACTGAGTAGACTGTTGGTATATAGCCTCTTGTAAAAAAGCTTACCATGCTTACAAGTCCGCAACCGAATCCGGCAATAAGCCATTTTACACCATCTACAGGAACTTTTCTTGTATACATATAATACGAAAAGCCCGTGGCGATAAGAAATACAAGAGCATTGAGTATGAGAACTGTGCGGATGTCTATCATGATATGGTGCTGTAATGTGCGTTGTGTGGAGGCACTATACCGGTATTTGCGCGCCTGACAAGACAAGGCGTCCTCTGCTCCGTGGCAGACGGCCCGGAAAGGTGCTGCCATACGGACAGGCGGATATGTTTACCATATCGGGCGATGAAAAAATTAAACTTATAATCTGTCCGCCGGAGGCGTCTTCCTGCGTGATTGTTTTATGTCTCCGACGGGTGAAGTGCCCTATAGATGACGGACACGAAGCGAGAGGTTATCGTCCGCCCATGAGGAGAAGCCCATGGGAAGACCGATCAAGTATTCGAAAGAGTTCAAACTGTCCG
>Ga0334893_1002484_pt1 | contig 13751 bp, 13 predicted proteins | sample GraSluR3_MG_5_FD_207218 | JGI IMG/M metagenome (GOLD analysis project Ga0334893, IMG submission 207218) | Sludge microbial communities from methane-producing bioreactor in Wageningen University, Netherlands - Granular Sludge_09_05-R3 | ecosystem: Engineered > Bioreactor > Anaerobic >...
AGTTCTTGTGGAGGATGGTCAAGAGGTTAAATCTGGTCAGATAATGTATATAGATATGGAAGAGGTAGAGAGACAGGCTGCATTTGACGGAACTGTGTCTTTAGAGGGAGGAATTCTCACTGTTAAAGGAAAGGTTAAAGCTGAAGAAACAATCTCTGTTCTACCTGGAATTGAGATATTGATAAAGAATGGACAGGAAGTTAAAGCAGGAGACCAGTTAACAGAAGGTTCAGTAGATCCTAAGAAATTAACAGAAGTTGCAGATATGGTTACCGCTCAGAAATATATCCTAGACGGAGTTCAGAAGGTATTTAACGAGCAGGGAGTAACAATAGATGACCTACACATAGAGATTATCTTAAGACAGATGGTAAGGTTAGGGAAGGTATTTGGTTCTGGAGACTCTGACTACTTGGTTGGATCTTTGGTAAACAGATTCCTTGCAGAGGCTAAGAACGAGCTTCTTTTGGAAGAAGGAAAGAACAAGGCCTTGATTATCCCTAAAATCCTTGGTATAAAGACATCAGCTTTGTATACGGAGAGTTTCCTTTCTGCCATATCATTCCAGGAACAAGTAAGAGTACTTACAAGTACTGCTATTCTTGGGAAGAAGGATTATCTCAGAGGTATGAAAGAGAATGTAATTATTGGGAGACCTATCCCGGTTGGAGAAAAAGCCGAGATAAAAGATATAAGAGAGATCCCAGAACTTAATTTTTAGACAGTTTTAATATATAATACGACGTTATGCCAACAATAAATCAATTAATTAGAAAACCTAGGAAATCGAAATCTAAGAAAGCCAAGCATATACATCTTGCTAGAGATTTTAATCCTTTGAAGAATAGATATAAGAAAACACCTAATCCTTTTAAGAGAGGGGTATGTCTTCAAGTTAAGACAATGACACCTAAAAAGCCTAACTCGGCTTTGAGAAAAGTTGCTAGGGTAAGACTCTCTAACGGTATGGAGGTTATTGCTTACATCCCAGGAGAGGGACATAACCTACAGGAGCACTCTGTTGTTCTTGTTAAGGCAGGTAGAAAGAGAGACCTTCCAGGTGTTAAATATATTGTTGTAAGAGGTAAGTATGATACTGCAGGTGTAAAGGGTAGAAGAAAGGCTAGATCCAAGTACGGTGTTAAGATTGAAGATATGGAAGAATAATTTCGTTTTTAATTTAAAGAAACTACTATGAGAGGAAAAAGAGCAAAGAAAAGAGAACAGAAGAAGGATAGGGTATATAAGAGCGAGTTAATCGGAAGACTCATAAACAAAGTTATGCAGGGCGGAAGAAAATCTTTAGCAGAGAAAATGGTTTATGCAGCTTTGGAAAAGGGAGCAGAACAAGTTAAAGAAAAAGATGTTATTACATTTATTGAGAGAGTTATAGACAATGTAAGACCAGCTTTAGAGATTAAGGCTAGAAGGGTAGGAGGAGCAAACTATCAGGTTCCAGTTCCAGTAACACCTAGAAGACAGGAAGCTCTATCTGTTAGATGGATTGTAGATGCTGCTAGGAATAAGTCCGGAAAGGCTTTTGAAGAGATTCTAATGAATGAATTAGTAACTGCTTACAATGGAGAAGGAGATGCAGTTAAGAAGAAGTTGGATACCGAGAGAATGGCAGAGGCTAATAAAGCATTTGCACACTTTAGATGGTAATCTTTTATTAAATACGAAGTTAGAAGGGACTCTGAAGGGGTCCCTTTTTATTTAATATCTCTTCATGCCCCAGATTGACTATAGGGTCGTTTCTTGATATAATGTATTAGTTAATAATTTCCTAGTTTTATCTGTTCTTTTCCAATTAAATATTCATTTAGATGTTAAGAGGAATCAGTAGATGACTTAGTCGTCTGTTGATCCTCTTAATCTCAATCTTAAATCATAAAGTGTAGAAGGAGTGTGTTTTATGTCTAGGTATTCCAAGTATTATGTTACGCTATGTATTGTGTTTTTATTCACTGTTACATGGTTCATCGGTTCCCCTTTGGACTGGTTAGTATGGGTTCCTGTGATATTTTTGGCCCTCATTTATATTCCTATGTCCTATGAAGTAGCAATTGATAGGGAAAGCGTTCTTGAAGGGATTCTGTTCCCGATAAAGATGTTCCTACGGTTGCTGCTAATTTTTTCTCTTCTTGCGATTATCATTGGTATGATAGGAAACTTTCTGATCTTGCCATTAATCTTGGACCAAGAGGGACCTATTGTTGTAACCATCGTTCATTTTTTTAAGTCTTTCGAGCAGAATACAGCAGCCTTCCTTTTATGGAACTTTGCAAGCTTTAATGCTGTTATTTTTTTGTGGGCAGAATTGGAAGATAGAAAAAAAGAGATTGAGAAGAAAGAGGATTCTAGTCAAGACCAAGAAGAGTAATCTTCTTGATTTGGCCAACTGTTGGTACACATATTAAAGAGAATAAAATCTCAAGTGTACCAACAGTAAATCCTTAACATCCTAAATGAATATTTAATAACCTTTTTACTTAGTACTCTCTATCCTTTCCCAACCACCTTTAGGCATTCCCTTTTTAAGAATATCTCTCTCCCAAAATATTCTAATCCAAGTAATTAACCTAACAGGGAATAATAAGATAGACCAAAAAAACTCCTCAATATTGGAAGCATACTTAAGAACGAAAAACGCATAAGGTAATTCGATCAAAAAACTTCTACTCTGTTTGTCCCTCTTAAATACACCCATCCTTTTTAATTGTTTAAATCCTCCAAGAGACCTAACCTTCTGTTTGTAATAATCTTTTAGATTTGTTGGATATTTAACATAACATACTGCTTTGGGAGCATAAGCAATGTCTAAGTTCATATTTCTTAAAGAATAGGAAATATATGCGTCATCAGATAAAACATCTGCGGGGATATCAAAATCTATATTCCTTATTGCCATAATATATCCACTCATCGGGAAGAAAGAGTCTTTTCCTACATAATAATCCTCTCCCTCCACCTTCTCCATAGTTGCTTTTCTTCTGTGGTCTCCAGAATCTGATAGAAGATGTCCCCAGTATCCAAAACAATTATCTTTTTTATCTTGTGATTTAGGTCTACCACTAACACCTCCTACATTCTCTTCTTTAAATGGTTCTACAAGTTTTTTAACCGCATTTTTTTCAAAATATACATCTCCATCCGTTAGGATTATGATATCCCCCTGTGCTTTCTTAAGTGCCATCTTAAGGGCAAAAGGTTTCCCTTTCTTAGGGTCTCTTACCTGTATATATTGATGTTTATTTAGTCCAAGCTTATTAGCTTCTTTCTTCCCCTGTTTAAGGGTTAGTTCATCTGGGGATACTTGTATGATTTCAAATGGGGTAGGGATACCAGAATATTTTCTGTCTGCGATTGAGGAAATACATTTCCTAATAGTACGGGGCTCTTTAAAAGATGTGATAATAACCGATATCATAAGCAATTATATAGACAATGATACAATTTTGAAAGAGATTACTCTTCTTTTTCTTCACCTTCCTCTTTTGCCTCTCCCTCTTCACCTTCACCTTCCTCTCCTTCTTCACCTTCTACACCTTCACCTTCGACTTCTTCCTCTTCTTCTGCTTCAGGTTCTTCAATGACCATCTCTTCTTGTAGCTCAGTAATTGTAACTACAGTAGTTTCTGCTAGGTCCTCATTAAGCAATTCAAGAGATTTTGGAAGATCCAAATCATCTAAAGAGATTGACTGACCTGGGTGCTCTAGCTTTGTTACATCTATTTCAATAAATGGAACAAGATCTGAAAGTTTTCCTCTAACATCTATAGAAGAGAGAACCTCAACTAAAATACCAAGGTTATTCTTAACAGCTGGTGCAACACCAACAATCCTGAATGGAATGGTAAATGTCATTTCCTGTTTCTCATCTATCTCGAAGAAGGCAATGTGTCTAATTCTCTCAGTAAAAGGATTAACATCTATTTCCTTTACGATTACTTTCATGTCTTTTCCATCATATTCTGCATCCAAAACAGTAGCAGAAGTAACTTCAGACATAATCTTAGTAGCAAAGGATCTTGTGATTTTTATATTTGTAGAATCTCCCTTAGAATTGTAAACAACTGCGGGGATGTATCCCTCGTCGAAGAGTCTTTTATTCTTCTTTCCAAGGACTTCTCTTTTTTCAAATGTAATTTTTTCCATAACGTCTAGGAGTATAGCAGAAAAGGATAGAGGGGGCAACAGTTTTTCTACAATATTGACAGTAAGCCTATGATACTTTATACTTTAGCAGTTAATTTGTCCATTTGCTAATATGGATCTAACAGAGAGACAAAAAGCCATACTGATGGCAGTAATAAATGAATTTATGGAAGAAGCTTCTGAAGTAGGCTCTCTCGCTCTTTTAGAAAAATATGATTTAGGTGTAAGTTCAGCTACTGTTAGGAACGAGATGGTTAAACTTATGAGGTTGGGACTTCTAGAAAAAAGCCATATTTCTTCAGGACGCTTACCAACAGACCAAGCATTGAGACTCTATGTTACAAAGTTCTTAGACAGAAATGGTCTTAATCCTCTTATTACAGTAGAAATAAGACAGGGAATTTTCAGAGAAAGGTTCTCTAAAGATTCCATTGCTAAGGCAGTATTAGAGATATTAGCCAAGGAGACGGAGTCTTTAGTGTTTCTGATCTTGGATGAGGATGTTAGAGGATATGGTTATTCTAACCTTCTCAAATATGATGAATTTCAAGATATTGAGTCAATAAAGACTATATTAAATATCATAGAGGACAATGTCTTCTTGCCAAATTTGGTAGAGAAATATTCAGGTTCTGGTGTTTCTCTATTAATAGGAGAAGAGTCCGGAATAGAAACTCTAGCAAATTGTGCATTAGCCTTTACAAAAATTCCCTTCTGGGAGAAAGAAAGAGCCTACGTAGGAGTAATTGGTTCAAAGAGAATGGAGTACGGAAAGGTTCTTCAATCTTTGAAGGAAGTAAAGAATGCTTTAGAGAATTCCATGTCTGGATGGAGATAAGATAATAAAAGATTTCAATGAGTAAGAAAAAAAACGAAAACAAAAACAAGAATTTAAGTGTGGGCCAATTAGAGGAGAAGATCCAAGAGTTAGCACTTACTATAGATAAGGTAGAAGATGAGAAGCTAGAGGTAGAAAACCAGTTAAAGAGAGCTTTAGCAGATTATCATAACCTACTAAAAAATTCTGAAAAGAGAGATAAGCTTAGATTACAGCAGATAAAGAAGGATCTTTTTGATACAATAGTTCCTACTTTAGACGCTTTAATGTTAGCTGCAATTGCTAGTAAGGATATAGAGATGGATGAAAAAGGAAAATCTTGGTTAGAAGGGATATTAGCTACTGTAGAAGGAATGAAGAAAGGATTGAAAGAGATGGGTTTTGAACAATATGTCCCAGAAAAAGGAGAGGATTTTAATAGAGATATACATGAGGCAATAGCAACAGTACCAGAGGGAGCGAAAGGAAAGATATATGACACAGTTCAGCCAGGATACATATTAGATGGTTCAGTAGTACGACCTGCAAGGGTTGTAGTATCTAAATAGAAATTAAATTTTAATAAACAATATTATGTCTAAAATAATAGGAATAGATTTAGGAACAACTAACTCAGTCATGGCATACATGGAGGGTGGTAAGCCTAATGTAATCCCGAATGCACAGGGAGGAAGACTAACCCCTTCTGTTGTTGCAGAGGATGATAAAGGAGAGGTTTTAGTCGGAACTCCTGCAAAAAACCAGGCTATAACAAATCCAGAGAGTACAATCTACTCTGTTAAGAGATTGATTGGTAGATCTTGGGATGATCCTGAGGTTAAAAAGGATAAAGAATTACTTCCTTTTGAAATGAGAAAGTCAGAAAGTGGTGGTGTTGAAGTTAAAATGGGTAGTAAGTGGTATACACCGCAAGAGATTTCTGCAAAGATTCTTGCAAAAATGAAAAAAGATGCAGAGGAATTTTTGGGAGAAGAGGTAAAAGAGGCTGTAATTACAGTCCCTGCTTACTTTGATGACTCACAGAGACAAGCTACAAAAGATGCTGGAAAAATTGCAGGTTTGAAAGTTAAAAGAATAGTTAACGAGCCAACTGCTGCAGCATTAGCATATGGTGTAGATAAAGGAAAAGATGAAAAAGTTGCAATCTTCGACTTAGGAGGAGGAACCTTTGATATCTCAATCCTTGAAATAGGAGATGGAGTCTTCGAAGTTCTTTCAACGAATGGTGATACACATCTTGGAGGAGATGATTTTGACCAGGTAATAATAGATTACCTAGCAGATGAATTTAAGGCAAAAGAGAATTTTGACTTAAGGGGAGACAGAACAGCACTTCAGAGATTAAGGGAGGCTGCAGAGAAGGCTAAGATGGAGTTATCTACAACAGAGGAAACAGAGATAAATGTTCCTTATATTACAGCAACAGATAAAGGACCAAAACACCTGAAGGAAAAACTCACTAGGGCAAAATTGGAGCAACTAACTTCCGATTTAATTGAACAGACAGTCAAACCTTGTGAGAAGGCACTTAAGGATGCTGGGCTTAAGAAGGAAGATGTAGACCAAATTCTTTTAGTTGGTGGTATGACAAGGATGCCTGCAATAGCTAAGAAGGTAGAGGAAATCTTTGAAAAAGAACCAAACAAAGGTGTAAACCCAGATGAAATTGTAGGAGTTGGAGCTGCTATCCAGGCAGGAGTTCTGGCAGGAGATGTTAAGGACATTACTTTACTAGATGTAACACCATTGTCCCTAGGTTTAGAAACATTAGGTGGTGTTATGACAAAGCTTATTGATAGAAATACAACAATTCCTGTAGAGAAGAAGCAAATCTTTTCAACAGCTGCAGATAATCAACCAGCAGTTGAAATTCACGTACTTCAGGGAGAAAGAGAGATGGCACAAGATAACAAGACTCTAGGGAGATTTATCTTGGATGGAATCCCACCTGCTCCTAGAGGTGTCCCTCAAATAGAAGTATCCTTTTCAATAGATGCAAACGGAATTCTTAATGTTAAGGCTGTAGATCTTGCTACCAAGAAAGAACAGAAGATAACAATTACTGCTTCAACCGGTCTTAAGGAGGAAGAGATAGATGAGATGGTTCAAGAAGCTGAGAAGCATGCAGAGGAAGATAAGAAGAAAAGAGAGAGAGCGGAGGTAAGAAACAATGCAGATACTCTTTGCTTTAGTGTTGAGAAATTAATCAAGGATAACAAAGATAAGATTGATGAAAAGCAGAGAGAGGAGATGGAGAAGCTTGCAGAAGAGTTGAAGAAATTAATAGAGAAGGAGGACTTTGACAAGGAAGAGGTAGAGAAGAAAACAGAAGAACTCTCCGAGAAGATGCAGGAAGTCGGGGCAAAGATGTATGAGCAGGCAAGCAAGGAGGAGGCTTCAAAGGAAGAGAAAGAGGAAGGTGAGAAGGAAGAAAAAGCAGAGAAGAAGAAAGAAGGAGAGGTCAAAGAAGGAGAAGTTGTAGACGAGGAGTAAGGCTTAAGGATGTTGGGGGAGTCATTGGACTTTCCCAACATTTGTGGTAGCATTTATTGCTATATATGTTAATTAATATATCTTTACTGCCTTAGTATGTTACAAGAATCCACACCGAATTCTAGAGGAGGAATAAATATATCAGCTATACAGAAATTTTTATTCAAGGGGCTATTATTTTTACTCCCTCTTACTATTTTCCCTTTTCCTTGGGATTGGACAGAGAGAGGTATGTCTCTATTAATACTTTCTGTTTCAACGGTGATTTTGGGTCTAGAGATTATAAAACTGCTTTGGGGAGGTAGTCTTAGTATCTTAAAGAGTGTAATAGATATAGGTTTCTTCCTAATTCTGTTTTCCTACTTGTTGTCAACAATATTTTCAGTAGATATAAATACAAGTCTATGGGGAATTGATGGGAGACTTGGAAGTGGAGTGATTGTATTCATTGTCGCTTTATTCGTAAGCATAATTGCAAGAGGATTCATAAAAGGAGAGGAAGATGTCCGTTCTCTTATCTTTTTCTTTTTGACTGGCTTTTTCATAAATAACCTCTTGAGTTTATTCTCTTTCCTCGGATTAAATATTTGGGGTTTCCTACCTGTTTATAGAGATTTATATCAAGCAGGACTGCCTCTATTGAGATTTGGGGGTGCTCATATTCTTGTGAACTTTATTAGCTTAATTCTATCTCTAGGACTAATAGGTGAATACTTAATAGCTCAGAGAGGGAAATTAGAATTTATTCTGTCTATTATTTTTGGACTTTTCTCGGCAATAAATATCTGGGTGTTTTCTATAAATGAGGGTTTGGTAACAGTTTCTGTTATCTTGCTTCTATTGATAGGATTATTGATACCCGTTTTGAAATTTATCAGAGTGGACAAGGAGACTTCACGACAGCTTTTCCTTTTCTCTTTAATAACTGTTTTCATTGTAATTATTCCGGTAATATTCTTGCAGATTCCGAATGTGAGAGAATCTGTCCTACCAGAAGACTTAGAGGTTGTAGCTGAACTCTCGTTAGGTTTTGACCTTTCTTGGATGATTTCCGGTTCTGTTATTGTTAGCAGATTTGTTCAGGGTTTCCTCGGATATGGCCCAGGGACCTATTCAATTGCATATAATAAATTTAAGCCATTAGACACGAGTGTTCTTGTTTTAGGAGATTCTACTTTCCAAACAGGAGTAAGTGAGGTTCTTACAAAGGTCACTACGGGAGGCTTGTTGTGGGTTTTTATCTGGTTGTTTGTAGGATTTTTAATAATAAGAGCTTTTATAAAAGACCTTAAGGATGCAAGAGAAATAAATGACAAGGGAGGGGCTTGGAGATTCCTAATAATAGACATTACACTATTAGTATTATTTGTTGCTTCTTTCTTTTTCCCCTTTACGGTTTTAACAACTTTCTTGTTATTAACTTTGGTTTCTATTAGGTCAATAATTAGGGAATATCTACAGAGGTCCCCTGGTGACAAATTCATACTAAAGTTCTGGGCTGTCAACTTAGATACTCCATCTAATGCAAATAAATCTCTATACAATTTCAATATTTTCCTTACAGTGATAGTTGGTATTCTCTCTGTTTCTATACTTGGTGTTTGGTTTGCCAGGACGGTATCTAGCTTCCATGTTTTAAGAGCAGAGGCGTATTCCATTAGAGAAAACAGGAAATACCAGGATGATGCGGAGGCGCAGCCAACACTTGAGGAGAGAGAAGAATTCATTCTGACAATGGATGATTACTATTCTAAGGCGCTGACTCTAGATGGAAATAATCCTCTTTATAACAGAAAGAAGACACTTATCTTGTTAGAACAGTTGAGTGTTGTTGCAGAAGCATATTCTCAGATACCTGAGGATGATACAGAACAGAGGGATCAATATCTACAGGCAGTCATGGCACTTAAGAGTAATGCTGTAGAATTTGCAAGAAAGACGACAGATATCTCTCCAGCTGTTTATGCTAATTGGTTAACAAGAGCTACAGTGTTTACTGGTTTAGTTGGAGCAGGTTTTGACGAACATGTTTCAGATGCCACTAACTCATTAGAGATGGCCATTACATTAAATCCTCTTAACTACCAGCTTTACTACACGCTCTCTCAGGTTTATATAGTAGATGGAGACCAAGAAACAGCTCTGCAGTATTTGTCAGGGGTTCTCCAAATTAATCCAAGGCATATCCCTTCGATATTATTAGTTGCAGACTTAAGCAAAGAAGCTGAGGATTTGGAAACATATGCAGCTTACCTTCAGGCAGCGAAATTAATTCTTGAACAGGAAGAAGCAACAGAGCTAGAACTCTACCAAGAAATAGTTAAGGCTCTTGAAGAGGTTGATGCTGGAGATGTAGAACTTCCAGAGGATTTAGACCTTGAAGGAGCAGAAGGAGAGGAAGGTTTAGAGGAACTAGAAGAGGGAGGTGAAGAAGAGGAAACATTAGATCCAGATTTAGGGAATCTCTAAATAGTAAGGTTTTCCTCTAAACATACATAAGGCATTTATCTCCATATCTCCACGAATATTCTTTCTAAGTGTTGACGAAATTGCCTCTAAAGTTGCTCCCGTTGTTATTACATCGTCTAGGATTGTTATGCTGGAATATTCCTCTGCGGAGAAAGGGTTTTTAAGAGTAAAGGTTCTTTCCTTAATTTTCTTCCTCTCCTCTTTGTCTCTTAGAGCTTGGTGACCATAATCTGCCTTTCTTTCTATTAAACCTTCTGCGAAGGGAATATTGAAAGCCTCAGCGACTCTTTCTGCTATTTTTGTCGTCTGGTTAAAACCCCTGTTATGTAATCTCTTTTTTGTTAGGGGTACATTTGTTAAAATCGTCCCCTCCAGTTGTGTGTCAAAAGTAGATTTTTTAATACTCTCAATAAAAATTTCAACTAAGGTCTCTGAAATACTCTGAACATAATTATATTTATATTTTTTCAAAATAATAGACGACAGAGAATTATATTCCCAGCCGATAAATACGTGGTTAAGAGAACGATCTTCTGTTTCTTTGCTACATTCGTAGTGTGTTTTGTAGGAAGAAGAGAGCTTCCTGCATATATAACATTCTGGGAGATTTCTCTTAAAGAGTTTTTTACAATGACTACAAAGGTAGTCTCCTTTTTTCTTACATATGCTACAACTTTTCGGGAATAGGATGTCCAACAAGTTAATCATGCCTCATACTCTCAGACCAACATGAAAAATCGCTTAAATTTATACTAGAATCTCTCTCATTGATAAAAACCTTAGATTAAATTATCATATATCCATACCCAATACTTCTAGATTATGTTAAAAATTCTTAAACAAAAAAACAGCGTCCCATTTGTAATGCTTCTTTTGCTTATTACAAAAATCCTAGGATTCTTAAAGTTAAGAACAATAGCCCAATTATTTGGAGTCTCCCATGAATTAGATATCTTCTGGGCAGCATTTACTATCCCAGATATGCTATTTATGCTCCTAGTGGCAGGTTCAATAAATGCGGCTGTTATTCCAACATTCTCGGAAATATTTAGAAAGGAAGGAAAAGATTCTCTAAACCAATTCTTTAACCATTTAATGGTTATTATCTCCTCTCTATTTATTTTTATTGCACTTGTTTTATTTATTTTCACTCCTCAGTTAACAACTCTGTTAATAGAGTCAGAAGCTCTACAGGATTTCTTGAAATTTGGACAAAGAATAGGGCCTGAGGACTTTGATCTCTTTGTTTCCTTAACAAGGATCATGATGATATCTCCAATTCTATTAGGAATTAGCAGTCTGGTTACAGGGTATCTGCAGGTAAGAAAACAATTCTTTGTAACCTCTCTCTCCCCACTTTTCTACAATTTGGCCATGATCATAGGTTCTGTGATTCTGGTTGTAGGATTTGATATGGGCGTTGAGGGAATAGCTATCTCTGCAGTATTTGGTTCCCTTATGCACCTTCTTATCCAAGTCCCTAAATTTAGGAATTATTTTGACGGTCGTTTGAGAATTGGTTTTGCAACTCTAATTGAAGGACTAAGACAGAAGAAGACAATGCAAGCTGTTAGATTAGCTTTGCCGAGAACAATTGCTGTCTTAGGAGAAGAAGTAAATACGGTAGTTAATACCCTAATAAGTTTCTCTCTCGCGGCAGGTGCTCTTAGTGCCTACAAGTTTGCCGTAAGTTTACATCTATTCCCAATAAATATTGTTGGGAGTGCAATTGCACAAGTTGCATTACCTAATCTCGCAGAGAGCTGTGATGACGAAGATAAATACTGTAAGGTTCTAAACAGTTCCATACAGAAAGCTCTGTTTCTAGTCTTGCCAATAGTTTCCATTTTAATAGTTCTAAGACTCCCCCTAGTTCGCCGTGCTTATGGAGTAGGTGCATTTGACTGGAGAGCTACCATTTTGACCGCTTGGTGTCTTGTTTTACTTAGTTTTTCTGTCGTTGGTCAGAGTATTGTACAGATTCTACTAAGGGCCTTTTATGCCCTTAAGGAGACATGGTTACCACTAGTGGCAATTACTGTCGGTATTATTGTTAATATAGGTTTTGCAATTCTTCTCACTAACTTCCTAAGTCACTACTATGACTGGAGGCCAATACTTGAACAGATGTTTATACAGGTCCGGGATGCAAATGGTGCAGGTTTTACACCTGTCTTTGGCTCTTTCATAAAAGATTCTTTAAGATGGGCAACTACTAGAGGGACTTCAGATCTTGCTGTTGGTGGTTTATCTCTTAGCTTGAGCATTTCTTATCTAGTTGAAATGATTGTTCTATCCCTTCTTCTCAATTTAAAGATAAAAGTTATTACCTGGAAAAAGACAATCGTTCCTTCCATAAAGAAAGTAATTAATGCAGCCCTGATGTGTCTAGGAATGTATTTTGTTTTCAAGCTCTTTGATTTCCAACTAGATACTACGAGAACAATCTCTATTGTTATCTTAACTGGGATAACAACTGTCTATGGTTTCCTCTCTTATTTTGTTGGTTGTAAGGTCTTTAGAATTAAGGAAGTAACTTTATTTGATGAAACGGTTGAAGATATTAAAGAGAACTTATTTAGAAGAAAGAGAAGGAAAGTCGATGTTCAAGAAGGTATTTAAAACTCTCTTATTGTTATTTCTTTTTGCAATAGTCATTCTAGCAGCGATTCTTTTTGTTTCTTCTCTTAGATACTCTAAATGGAAGGAGACGGAACTATCTAAACAGGGCATTACATGTATGTCAGATATTACAGGCAAATCTTCTGAAGCAGAGGATCTAGGAGCTACTATAGAGGATAAAATAAAGAAATTTACATTGTCGGATACTAAAACAGATTTTATTGTTCTAACAGAGGAAGAGATGCTTTATCTCTTCTCAGAAAACTTTACAGAGGAGGGAGATATCAGGGTGGAAGATATTTGCCTCAAACCATCAGAAGGTGTTTGGCAACTATACTTGAAAACTAAATACAAAAAAGTATCGGTTCCTTGGTTAGTTCTAGATATTGTTAAAGACAACATTGAGACAGCCGAAGTTTACATTAGAAAAGTCCATATAGGAGGATTGGAAATCCCAGCATTCTTGGAAACTAGATTGAGAGAAGATTTAAATAGGGGTATTTCAGATGGAATCATAATGCTTAATGAAAATAACTTCCTAGGGAGGAGAATAGATAACATAGAATTACTTGAGGACAGGGTGGTATTTAAAGGAACTAGATAGCTTCCCCAAGACTTTAATTTCTTTTGGACTTGAAGAGGGCCAACTCTCTATGATACAATTCTTTGGCAATCGTTAAATTAATCTGCTAAAAATTATGGCAAAAAGTATAAAAATACAGCCCCTTGGAAACAGAGTCTTAGTAAAACCTGATGAAGTAGAAGAGAAAACATCCGGAGGATTAGTTCTTCCACCTAGTGCAAGTGAAGATCAGAGGTCTGAAACAGGTACTGTTGTTAAGTTAGGCAAAGGCAAGATTGACGGCAAAGAGATATCTTTTGAAGTTTCTGTAGGAGACAGAATATATTTCAAGAAATATTCTCCAGATGAGATTTTAATAGATGGAGATAAATACTTCTTACTAAATGAAGAAGATATTCTTGCAATTGTTAAGTAATTAAATTTATTAGCTTACTAAAATGGCAAAATCAATAATATATAACGAAGAAGCTAGAAAAGCCCTTAAGGCAGGTGTTGACACTATAGCAAATGCAGTAAAAACAACTCTTGGACCAAAAGGAAGAAATATCGCCCTCGCAAAGAGTTTTGGATCTCAAGTTGTTACCAAGG
>Ga0334893_1002493_pt1 | contig 13709 bp, 8 predicted proteins | sample GraSluR3_MG_5_FD_207218 | JGI IMG/M metagenome (GOLD analysis project Ga0334893, IMG submission 207218) | Sludge microbial communities from methane-producing bioreactor in Wageningen University, Netherlands - Granular Sludge_09_05-R3 | ecosystem: Engineered > Bioreactor > Anaerobic > Unclassified...
GCTTCGTCATTATCGAGGCAGAGCATTATATTTGATATATTCGGGTGTTCCTGTAGATAATAGTCAAGTGGTTTTATTGCAACACCACCAAGGGAAATACAAGGGTTATTAAAGTCTTTGACTTTATACTTTTTCAGCAATGTTAAGTAGCTCATGAGGTCAATGGGGCTTTCAAAAACGCAAAGGGTATCGCCGTCTCCTTCTACGCAAAAGGGATATGCTTTATCGGAATTTTTGATATCACATCTGAATGATTTTCCTGTTGTATTGGTGCTTCTGATACTGGCATATTTTGCTTCTCCTTTTTTATCATAGCCTACAAATACGCAGCTTTTATATTTGTTCTCATACACCTTCCCTTTTTTTACAATGTCATATACAACTTCTTTCTCAATACCCCTTGTCTTTATGAGGTAGGCAAATATGTGCTTGTACGTCTTATTTTTCTCAGGAAGTATAAATTCTCCTTTTATCGGCTCAACTTCCGACATTTTAGCAGCTACATAAGGCAAAGCATCAGGAGCAATTCCTATAAGTTGTTTGATTGCTTCCACCCACGTTTTACCTTCCATCTCCATGACAAATTGGATTGTTCCCCCGCCTTTACCCTGGGAAAACCAGTTCCACTTATGCCCATCAGAATGAACATATAATCCCCCATACCCCTCAATTTTATATGCTTTTGCTGATACTTGTTTGATTGGATATCCGGCATCTCTGGCATAACTAATAATGTTGACACTATTAGCTTGTTCTATCTGTTCATCGGTAAACCTTAATGTTTCTCTTCCCATCACCTCACCACCAACTATAATTCCCATTCTTCATCTTCCATTTCGGACTGAGGGTCAAATTGCATTTCTTCTGACTTTTCTTCCACCGTTGATTTCCCATCTAGTAAAATTGGTTCATAATTGGCTCTATCCTTGCAGTTGTTAGGAATATATCCTCGCTCTGCCATTGAAGTATAGGATGCACCGGCTACGATAATATGATCCAGTATACTAATATCAAGGGGATGAAAAATATCAACCAGCCTTTGAGTTAATGCTTTATCCTCCACTGATGGATTAAGTCCCCCACCTGGATGGTTATGTGCTAGAACCATGGATTTACAATCAGAGGCGATAGCCGCTTTTAATATTTCTCTTGGAAAAACCGGTGCCTGCCCGACTGTGCCTTCGGAAATTGTTTTTGTTTCGATAATACTGTTACTACTGTCCAAAAAGGCAATTATAAATCTCTCCTTATCTTTCATTCCGCTTAAAAGGGATGAAAAATACTGTCCTGAATGAGATGATGAAGTAAGTTTAATTTTATTCTCGTTTTCATGCATTTTCAGCAGGTTATATGAAGAAATAAACTCATTAAGAAGCCCTATCTTTTCAAGCTGCTTTTCATTTGGTTCCATAACCTGGGGATGCTCTAAAATATTAAAGGGATTGTTTTCCTTTGCATACTGCTGAACCTTTTTAAGTGGTAATCCGGTCAGCTTTGTAAGCCCTTTTAAAAAATTGGAGGTGTAACGCAGGTCCTTGCTCATTACGCATCCCCTCCCTCTCCATCAAGATCCAGATCAGCTATATCTCCATCAAAGGCTTCAATAACTGCTCTTAAATCCTGAAGTTTAATTAGAACCTCAATCGGTAAATCAAAGGATTCCAAATTGAGAAAAAAGGTTTTAATACCCACGCTTTGCATATAGGTGCTGACTTTTCTCTCAGTTTCAGTATCCAAATCAAGGAGCCACGTCATTACTTCTACTGTTTTTTGGTATTCCATAGCTTTTTGATTCATTTGCCATTCCACCTTTCATCTAAAAATTAAAGAGCTCCTCTGTAGAAGCTCCATCGATAACGTAAATTGGAATTAAACTGCTATTTCTTCCTCTTCTATTTCCATAACTTCTGCATCAATTTCCTCGTCACTTGCTTCTCCCATACTATTTTCATCTACTATAATTTCACCCTTATCCTTGTCCATATCAAGCAGGGCATTTAATTCAAATTGCCTTGCAAGCTTGGCATTTAGTACATCTTCATATTCAAAGGGTTTTTCGTATTGGACTTGGGATTGCTCCATGTTTCTTTGGTATTCTTCAATCTTGTTTTCTAGCTTTGTCATGGAGGATTCGAGATTATTCAGGGCATTTTCAATTCTTATCATGTTCCCATGGGGACTGTCTCCAAGCTCTATGAAATATCTGCTGTTGCCATGAATAATAATGTCAAACTTATTAAAAAAGGCATATCGCTTTAAAAGTAGGGCAAAGCCTCTGTAGCTGCCAATGTGCTGCTCCTTTTCTTTATCTGCCCTGGAGCAAAGAAGCGTAAGCATTGTGCCAGCTTTTTCCCTTTCATCAAAGAGTTTGCCGTTAATTATAATTTTAAAATCCTCTGTTTTGTTCATATCCCTTCTTTCAATATCCTTGATAATACATTCAAGCTTTTCTTCTGTTTCTTTAATCAGTCTTGGATACCGAAAAGTAAAATTATCCTGCATTTTATAACGTTGATTGTTATATTCGGACTTTAGCATCTTTAATCTGCTTACTTCATTGTCAATATCCATCTTTTCCTTAATCAACGGATTACCTGTTGCAAGTGCCTTAACCTCGGCAAAGGACAGGACCGTTTCATCAATATCCTCACAATTTCTTGCAATAGATTTTGAAGTCATAACCTGGGATATAAAACGCTGCTTCTGTTCAACAATCTGCCATAAATACGGATCAAAGGTATTCTTAGTGACATACCTGTAGATATTAACTTCGGCATTCATGTTGCCCTGCCGGAGTATCCTTCCTTCTCGCTGCTCGATATCGCTTGGACGGTATGGGCAGTCCAAGTGATGAAGTGCTACCAGCCTGTCTTGGATATTGGTTCCTGTACCCATTTTAGGCGTGCTTCCTATAATAACCCTTTTTGTTCCTACTCTTAAATCTGAAAACATCTGCTCTCTTTGTGCTTCATTACTCGCATCATGGATAAAACATATTTCATCTACCGGAACACCTTTTTTAATGAGCTCTTCTTTAACGTAGTCATAAATAGAAAAACGCCCATCTGTATTAGGCGTTCCTACATCACAAAACACAATCTGAGTTCCTTTTGTCCCTTCAGTGCTGATGTAATTTTCATAAATATTTTCTATACACTTATTCACTTTAGAGTCAGGATCATTTGGTGCATTAATATTAATTAACCTGGGGTCAGTACCCAGCAGTCTTGCTTCATTGGTAATTTTGAGCATATTATCTACACTTGGTTCTACCATGCCGTTTCGTATCCTTTCGGCACGTTCTACATAGCTTGCCATTTCCATCCTTGTAAACTCTGACGGCTCGGAAGATACAAGAGCATATTGATTGTCCTTGAGTTTGGGAACGGGAAGTTTAAGCATATCCGCTGTTTGCACATCTGCAATGTTTTTAAAAAGGGTCATCAATTCCGGCAGGTTGGTGAATTTTGCAAATCGGCTTCTAAACCTATAACCTGTACCTTCGGGTGCAAGTTCAAGGGACGATATTACCTCACCAAACATGGCTGCCCAACTGTCAAAATGATGTATTCCTCGTCTTTCAAGTTCATGGTTTTGCAGATAACGTTGCATGACATACATTTCCGTCATACTGTTGGAGATTGGTGTTCCCGTTGCAAATATAACGCCTCTGCCTTCATTAATTTCATGAATGTACTGGGTTTTCATCAGCATATCACTTGCTTTTTTGGCTCTTGTATTGGAGATACCTGCAACATTACGCATCTTGGAAAACACTGCACAGTTTTTATAATAATGAGCCTCGTCCACAAATATGGTATCAATACCTAGTTCTTCAAAGTTAATGACATCATCCTTTTTTGACTCGTCCAACAGTCGTTTAAGCTCACTCTCCAGGTTCTTTTTAAATTTTTCCATTTGTTTGATTGACCAATTCTCTCCCCGCTCTCTTTTCGTTTGTTCAATAGCATAAGTCATTTGGTCTATTTGTTCATTCAGCATCCGCTCTCTTCGCTCTTTTGAGATCGGTATTTTTTCAAACTGGGAATGACCGATAATAATCGCATCATAGGCTCCGGTGGCTATTCTTGAAACAAATCTCTGGCGATTTTTCCTTTCAAAATCTTTCTTGGTAGTAACAAGGATATTGGCAGAGGGATATAACCGTAAAAACTCACTGCCCATCTGCTCGGTTAAATGATTAGGCACCACAAAAATACTTTTCTTGGCAAGGCCCAGCCTTTTAAGTTCCATGCTGCTTGATATCATCTCAAAACTTTTACCTGCACCAACACAGTGGGCAAGTAAGGTTGAGCCACCATATATAATTCGGGCAATGGCATCTATCTGATGTTTTCTTAAAGTTATATCCGGATTCATTCCGGGGAATGTCAGGTGGCTTCCGTCATATTCACGCAGCCGTATGTTGTTAAAGTTTTCATTATAAAAGTCAACATATTTCTTGCGCCGGTCAGGGTCACGGAATATCCAGTTTTTAAATTCTTCTTTTAATCGGTTCTGCTTTTCTCTGGCCAGCATAGTTTCCTTCTGGTTAACCACGTACCTTATACTGTCACCATCTTCAATTCTATCTTTAACAGTAGATGTTCTTAAATTCAGACTGTCTTCAATAAGATAGTAGGCATTCATTCTGCTTGTACCAAATGTTTCCCTTGCCATGACGGAATCTCCGTCTGCCCCTTTATTTTGAATAGTCCATGAAGCATTGTAATTATTAAAGTGGACTTTTATTTCACTGTTTTCATATCTTGAACCGGAATTCTGATAATACCTTGGTGTATCTAAAGTTTCATAAATAAACTGCTCAATGTCAGCAGGCTCAATCCATGTAGCACCTAGCCTTACGTCTATTTCACTGGCTTCAAGGTCTATGGGCTGTACCTTTTCTAATGCTTTAACATTTTGACTGAAAAGTTCAGGATTACTTTCTGCATAAACTTTAGCTATCTTTAGTTTCCTACGTACATTGCCGGATAGATATTCATCCTGGGTTTCCCAACCTTTTAGGTTATCTTGTTCATCATAATTTTCAGGATTTAAGAAAATCTGTCCGGTTAGTTCTTTTATAATATTTTCAGCAGTATTATCATAAAGCTCTGCCATAAAAGCAATATCCACTTTACCACGCTCATTCAATGATACGGTCAGTGCCTCATTGGCAGTATCCACTTCAGTTATTTTTTCAAGGGGTCTTATGGTCTGTTTGGTAAACATATCTGCTTTGCTAACATTATTATTTTCATCAACAACTTCCAGAGAACATAAAAGAGGATAGTCATTATCATCCCGAAAAGCGGTATTGTTCCCTCTCGATGTAATATAACCATGCTTTCTTACAAACTGGTCATACTTCTCGTTTAATATTGCCTGCTGCTCTTTTAATTGCTGCTGGGTACAACCTGCCGTCTGTATATCAATGATATTTCTTGTTATCTCTCTGATACTGTTAAGACCTTTGATGCGCTCCAGTGTTTTTCCGGTTATATCAATTTTACGCATGACAGCATTTTCTCTGTAATACAGTTCATCATTAATAAAGGTATAGGTATAGTTTCTGACATTAGGGTCAGCAGGAATTGTATCATTCTCTACTTCCTTATCCATCTCATAATCAGTTATATTTGCCTTAAGCCGTGATACTGCATTATCTAGTGCATCTGAAATGTCAAAGTTTTCCTCTTCATTAATAAGTGCTGTATATTTACTACCCTCGCCAAACATTCTTTGGTCAAATATCATTTTGCCCAACATCATTTCAGGGTGATTAAGAAAGTATTCGTTAACGGGAATTCCGTCTTCTGTTTGAGCTACATGTATCCAGTCCGGTTCATTAACAGATATCCGTTCTCTTTTTTGCAGGAAAAGAATATCGGTGGTTACATCGGTATTGGCAATTTGTTTAAAAGCTGTATTGGGAAGTCTTATTGCACCGATTAAATCAGCTCTCTCTGCAATGTATTTGCGGACTGAATTATCCGCTTTATCCATTGTGCCTTTGCTGGTTACAAAGGCAACTATGCCGCCAGGCCGCACTTTATCAATTGCTTTGGCAATGAAATAATCGTGGATTAAAAAATTATATTTATTGAGACGTGGGTCATGCAGTTTATAATCCCCAAAGGGTACATTACCAATGGCAACATCAAAAAAATTATCAGAGAAACTTGTATTCTCAAAGCCCTGTATTTTTATATCTGCTTTTTGATAAAGCTGTTTTGCAATACGACCTGAAATATCATCAAGCTCAACACCATAGAGTTTTGAAGAATTCATACTCTCCGGCAGCATGGAGAAAAAGTTCCCGATTCCCATGGATGGTTCAAGAATATTACCACCTTTAAAGCCAAATCTATCAAGTGCTTTATAGATGCTTTCAATGACTACATGGGAAGTATAATGAGCGTTGGGGGTAGATGCTCTTGCACTGTTATATTCCTCCGGTGTCAAAAGTGCTTTTAGTTCTGCATACTCGTTATTCCAACCGCCAGCATTGATATCAAAAGCCTGGGGCATCCCACCCCAACCGACATACTTGGCGAGAATCTTCTGTTCCTCTGCTGTTGCCAGCCTATCTTCTTCTTCAATAACCTTTAATGTGTGAATAGCTTCCACATTATTTCTAAATTTGGTTTTAAGCCCACCAATACCGATTTCATCTTTAACGGAATATTTGTAATTGATTAGTTCTTTTATAGGTGATTTCTTTCTGTCTTTTGTATCATTATCAGGCATTAAAAAAGAGCCACTAAATAGTGACTCCTGGGAGGTAATCTCTATATCGGTTTGTAAATTATCTCGTGTAGCATGATTTCCTCCGCTGTCTGTTTTATCTGCTCCCTGTGCCGGAAGCTCTCCATGGTATCCTTCGGATTGGGGATCGGATTGGTCTTTAGCATCTGCTCCGTGATGACTTCCAGTCTCCGATAAGCTTCTTCGTTCACCTGATGCATCTTCGGCATTAATTCGCCCTTCGCCAAAAGTAAGCTGTACCGATTTGGATGGTTTTCTTTCAGATAGTTGAGTTTCATCTGACCGTATTTTCCTAATGGTTTCTTGTCCGCTTTCAGATCTGTCGATATTTCGATTTCTGGATAAAACCTCTCGTCCACTTCCTTGTAGCTCAAGTTCACTGCCTCTTTCATTGTTTTTCACGCTCCTTTGCTCTCGAATAATATGCTTAACTTCACTTTCAATCTCCCTAAGTATTTCCTGTGAGATATTACAAACAGTACTTCCCAATCTGAAAGTCAGCGGCATGGTATTAAAATGACTTATTGTCTGAAATGCGTTTTCATCTTCATTATCAATACCACATCTTTGAAGTACCATGTACTTAACACTGTCGGTAGCCATCTGTTTAAACTGATTGATTACACCATCTATTGGTACATCTGCAAGCCATGTATTTTCAAAATCCAGCTCAAAGTCAATCAAATTCTCTTCAAAACTGTCATTTATCGTCTGTGCTGTCATTTCAGAAATAAGCTCCTGAATATTTTCAAACTGCATCCCGTATTTTTCATTAAACTTATCAACTAATAGTGATGATAGTGTGTCATTCAGCTTCCACAATCTTGGGATAGTATGGGTAGCTCCGTTGGTGTCTTTTACATCAAATAGGTATTCAAGCTTTAGTTCCGGTTTAGTTGTATCAAAAACCGCAATACTGCGTGTTCCCCTATTAACATACCGTCCTATTTTTCTGTTCCAAATCTCCATATTGGCAACCATTGTAGCATCGGGTCTTTGGGCATAAATAAGGACTGCATTATCAAAAGTGTATTTATATATTCCTGCTGCAAATTTTAAAAAGTCTTTCCATTCTTGTTTACTGCTTGTAATAGTCTCGGTTATTGATTCATAGATTTCTTTAACTTGTTTCAGCCGTCTGCTCATGGATTGCCTCCTTTCCCGGCATCAGGGTTTCAAAATAAAATGCTAATGCCTTGTCAATCACCTCCTCAATTTCAGCCTGATTTTGTTCCGGTTTAAAATATTTAGATACGATTTTAGGCTTTAGCTTAAATGCTGCAGGCTTCTTTGCTTTTTTCTTTTTATCTATTTCACCTGAAAGAATAGCTGTTATATTTTCCTCATCCAGCTTACCGTTTTTAGAATAAGTCCTTAATAGCTTGGCCTTATTCCAATCCACTTTATAATCATCTCCGGCTAAAAGTGCTTCTTCGACCATATTCTGTTCTTTTACTTTTAAATAAGAAAGCTCAACTGCTGCTTTTATGATTATTTCATGTTCATCGACCATTTTCAGCAAAGGTGTTGTAAGATAATTTAATCTTCTATACTGCCTTACCATCTCACGTGAAATATTATTTCTTTCTCCTACCGCTTCGTCACTCCTCCACTTCGACAACTCAGTTGTCGAAGTGCTTTCATCCCTGTATTCATGCTGGTTTTCGCTATCATTTTCATCAAAAAACCAGCTCGTTTTTTTACCTTGACGCTTAAGTGCCTGCATTTCCATTTCAAAGGCTTTTGCCTTTTCGCTTGGCAGCATTTCATCAAGAGAACGCTGCATGAAGTTTGTTTCTGTAACGATCAATATTGCATCATCATCTGACAGATTATCATGGATAACAGCAGGTATTGTTGTAAGTCCCGCCAACTTGGCTGCATTCACCCGGTTGTGTCCAGATAGGATTTCATATACATTGTTCTCTTTTGTCCTAATTATAATAGGAATCATCACACCAAACTCTTTGATGCTTTCCACCATGTTATCCAATTGTTTGTCTTGATAGAGTCTGAACGGATGATTCTCAAAAGGAACAAGCTTTGATAAATCTATCTCCGTTACACCTTTTTCTTGCTCCTTATACTCTTCCGGGTCATATCCCCCCAGCATATCTGCAAAAGTCTCCAGTTTCTTTTTACTCATAGTGCAACAAACTCCTTTGCAAAGTCATTATAGGCAAGGGCTACTTTATTATCAGGCTTATATTCGATAATGCTCTTGCTGTTAAAATTAGCCTCCCCTACTTTTACCGACGAAGGAATTTTGCTGTCAAATACTTTCAGGCTTTTCCCATATGCATCCTCAATAAGGGACAATATCTCTCTTGATATAATAGTTCGTTCCTTAAACATCGTGATAAGAATACCGTCTATGGTAATCTTGGGATTAAGCTTCTTTTTAACTCTGATAATTGTTTTTAAAAGCAGTTCCAGTCCTTTGGCTGACAGATACTCAGGTGTTGCAGTTATTAAAACACTGTCACAAGCCGTAAGAGCATTAATGGTGAGCATACCCAGGCTGGGCATACAATCAATAATAACATAATCGTAATCTTGCTTAACGCTTTCAAGAACACTTCGAAGGATGTTTTCTCTGCTCATAGTGTTCACCAAGTTGACTTCAACAGCAGATAGCTCAATAGAACAAGGGATTAAATCAATGCTGCCGTTAGAAATGATGTATTCTGATTTATCCGGCAGATTTTCTTCTTCAATAGCCGCCATCATTAAATGATAAATTGTCGTTTCCAGCTCATCCGGTTTATCAACACCGAAACACATGGTTAGATTGCTTTGCGGGTCAAAATCGACCAACAAAACTTTTTTCCCTTTTTCCGCTAAAGAATAACTTAAATTTTGCGCCGTTGTGGTTTTCCCTACGCCCCCTTTTTGGTTGGCGATCGCTATGATTTTACAACTACTACTCATGTTATTACTCCTTTCTGTATTTTACATTATTTAGTTTGATTATACACTTATAAATTTATTATTTCAAGCACTTTTTACACTTGTACGTTTTATATTCTGATTTGAATTGATACTTTACACTAAATAGTGTATATTATTGTGTAGGACGGTGATTGAAAATGAATCTAACTATGGGTGAAAAAATCCGTATTTTGATAAAAAGAAAAAAAGTAACGATATCGGAACTCGCTACTTTAATAGGTACGTCAAATCAAAATTTATCCAATAAGCTCTCCCGTGATAATTTTTCAGAGCAAGAATTACATCAAATTGCCGAAGCACTTGGTTGTAAGTTTGAAGGTTATTTTGTTTTTGAAGATGGGGAGAAAATATAATAATTTGTTTATAAATATAAAAATGCTGCAAGCATTCTTGCTTACAGCATTTTTATATTTATATGAAATTTTTTTTTGGAAATTAAGCTAACCCATTATAAATCTATTTCTCGCCAAATTTTTTAATTCAGGATGTTCTTTAAGCATTTTACTTGCTAAATAAAAATCTGAATCTTTAGAAAAAATACATCTATATGATTGATGCACTTGAAGAGAATTGCAATATTTAACAAATTCCTCATTGATCGGTACAAATTTATTATAAAGAGAAATATCATGTTCAAAATACTCAAGCTCTCTCATTACCAAAGCCAGTTTTGGAGTAATAGGAAAAATAATTTCTACTCCTTTGCTTTTAATACCATGATTACCTAAATGCCCATGCAGAACTAAAGGATTATCAGAAGTCCAAAAACTTATTGGTGTTTCATTTACTGCTATAAACCATATATGTTTTAAAAAGCACATCGAAAACTCTTCAAGTCTTTTTGTATCTAACAATTCCTGATTATGAAATAAATTAATTCTGCTTTTTTTTAATTTCAACTCAACATTATCTAAAAAATCTTTGTCAATTTTTTCTGATAAGTTTTTGCGCACCAGAAGAGAAGCTCCTTTTTCATACATTTGGATAAGTTTTTCTCGAAATTCTTTTGTCCTTACAAATTGTAAAGACAAGTAATAAGCTATTATAGCTCTTTTTGATTCAGGAATAACAAATGAATTTATATAAGCTTTCTTCTGGATCATTGTATATGTCGTAACAATTTCAGCTATTGGATCAAACATTGTTGTTTCAACTTTTGTAGCAAAAGTATGTTCAATAGTTTGTCTATCTACTTGCTTAACAAGAGACATATATTCTTGCTCTATTTTAATCCCTTCTTCTTCAGCTTCTTTTATAATCTCATCAAAATCAACATCATAGAAAAACCTTTCAGAGGCAACTCCTTCAATATTCTGATTCACTCTAATTTCTAGTTTTTCTTTATCAAAGACATTTAAACGTGATATTGTTTTTTTCTTTTTTTTAATTGTATTTGCAAAATATTTTAAATATCTCTGAGGTACATAATGTTGGTTTTTTACTAATTCACTCATTAAACCACCGCTTTCCCCTCTTTTATCCATACGTGTCTCCACAGACGAGGTCATATCCCGATTTTCACTTTTAGGCTGTCCATTAGCTGTTTATTCTCAAAATTCTGCTCATCTTTACTAAAAGTATAAAACCCGCAAAACAGCTTGAATACTAGGATTACAAGCATTTTTTGCGTTGTATTCGAACCACGCACTCCACATGTGCGGAATGGGGGAACATGTCCACTGGCTGGACCTCTTCCACTCTGTAGCCCGCCTCAACAAGGAGCTTTAGGTCTCTTGCCAATGTTGAGGGATTGCAGGATACATATACCACCCTTTCTGGATCAAGCTTAATGATGGCCTCCATAAGCTCCTTGTCACAGCCCTTCCTTGGAGGATCAAGAATTACCTTGTTTGCCCTCTCCCCTTTTTCTATCATTTGTGGAAAGAGGTTCTCTGCCTTCCCATAGTGGAACTCAGCATTGCTGACATTGTTGAGCCTTGCATTTTCCTTTGCATTCATGACTGCTGCCTTCACCGACTCAATCCCTATGACCTTTTTCACATCTCCTGCAACAAAGAGGGATATTGTACCGATTCCACTATACAGGTCGAATACGAGATCATCCTTGTCTCCCTCCAGAAATTCCTGGGCCTTCCCATAAAGTGCTTTAACCTGCTGCCTGTTGATCTGAAAAAAGGAATCCGGAGAAATTTCAAACTGCAGGTCTCCAATGTAGTCAGTCAGCTTCTCCTTGCCAAATAGGTGGATATATTCCCTCCCATAGGTGAACCGGCTGTCTGTGGGATTTATGTTCTGGTATACACTTACAACCCCAGGGCAATCCTTTACAAGCATATGCACAAGCTGAAATTTGTTTGGAATCTGGGAGAAGGTTGTTACCAAAATTACCATGGACTCGTTGTTTTCATTTGTCCTTATACCTATGTGCCTTATTATCCCTTCACCTCTATCCCTGTCATATACTGATATTTCATACTTATCGATCCATGCTCTGACAATCCGTAGAATCTGGTCTGCCACCTCAGGCTGAAGGTGGTCCTCCTCCATGGGGACTATGTCCGATGATTTCCTGCGGTAGTAGCCTGTGACAACTTTCTCTTCCACCTTACCTGCAGGAACCTGGGAATGGTTTCTGTATCTGAAGGGATGACCCATACCAATAACCGGTTTCACCTGGGCATCTATTCCACCAATTCTCTTAAGGTCCTGGATAACCTTGCTTCTTTTCCACTCCAGCTGCTTTTTGTATGAGTACCCAATAAGAGGGACCCCTCCTCCCAGAGTATCAGTGTCAAATTTGTACTCCACCCTATCCTCTGAGGGTGTAATCAATGCTTCCACTTCTCCAATTGCAAAGCTTTTCTTCACAGCTGTAATTTTTACCTCAACCTTATCACCAATCAAGGCATCCTCAACGAAAATGGGAAAACCCTCAATCTTCATGACTCCGTTTCCCTCATGTGTAAAATCTATTATTTCACCTACTATTAAATCCCCAATTTTCATGTTCATCATATCCTCCAAATCTTTGGCGTACCTTAATTCTACATTATAATCCATTAGGTGTCCACATGGCAAAAGCCCGGATGACCGGGCTTTTTGGACTGCATTTTCTTGAGTGGATCCTTGACTCCTTTTCTATGTCAGGTTCTTTATCCATTTTCCTGATTTTATTATGGGTATTCCCAAAAACGCCTTTATTACCTCTTCCATTGTCACCAGCAGGAAGACATACTCCACTGGTAGCTTCAATAGGACCGCACCCATAAAGGCAAGTGGCACCCCTATCAACCACACTGTGCTCAGGTCAATCTTCATGGCAACCTTTGTCTCTCCACCAGCCCTTAGGACCCCAACTATGGCAATTGTATTGTAGACCCTGATTACAAAGGTTAGGCCCATAAATACAAGAAGCCTTCTTGATACAGCATAAAGTCCTGGATCTATACCTCTGAACAAGGATAGTGGTATATCCGGTCCAAGTGCCATTACTATGCCCAAAACCAAGCCTGAAATGGTTGATATAACTATAAAGCTTATGGCATATTCATATGCCTTCTCTTCCTCGCCTGCCCCTACCTTGGAGCCAACCATTACACCACAGGCATTTGCCAGTCCCCTGACGATTACAAAGAACACGTTCTGGATTGTATTCGTTAGCTGCACTGCAGCTGTTGCCTCTTCACCTATCCTTGCATATGCTGCAGTGTACATTACCTGTCCCAGGGCCCAGAAGCCCTCAGTGAGGATTACGGGATAGATGGTGTCGATGTATCTCTTCACAAAGTCCTTCTTCCAGCTCATAAGCTCCGAGAAGCTTGCGGCCAGTATGCTCTTGGTTCCATAAATTGCATAGACTATCAATAGGATTTCAACTATTCTAGCGATTAGCGTTCCCAGAGCTGCTCCCCTTATTCCCATTGCCGGCATTCCCAGCTTACCGAAAATAAGGATATAATTCAAAGCTGTATTTACAGTAAATGATATTATTGACACCTTAAGGGGCACCCTGGGTCTACCTGTTG
>Ga0334893_1002498_pt1 | contig 13668 bp, 10 predicted proteins | sample GraSluR3_MG_5_FD_207218 | JGI IMG/M metagenome (GOLD analysis project Ga0334893, IMG submission 207218) | Sludge microbial communities from methane-producing bioreactor in Wageningen University, Netherlands - Granular Sludge_09_05-R3 | ecosystem: Engineered > Bioreactor > Anaerobic >...
CATACAGGATGGAATCTATTTGACCGCTGTCCCGTTCGTTCACCCAACGGGCAACGGCTTCTGGCAGCCCACCCATCAGAAAATATCTTTTCAGGTGTTCAATCAGGGGTGTGAAAAATGCTTCCGGGATCGGATCGAAATCAGATTTGGCATCCAAATATCCCAGCAATCCCCTTTCATGTTCCGCACCCAGCATCTCGCTGAAGGTCATTGGGTGGATCTTTAGAAAATCCACTTGCCCGACAGGGAAGGATGAGGGCTTTGCCAAGGTTACCCCCAGCAGGGAACCTGCACAGGCGAGATGATAAGCGTTTCCATTTTCATGAAAATATTTCAACGCATTCAGCACGTTGGGAGCCTCTTGGATTTCATCGAATATGATCAGGGTGGTCCCTTCGGTGATAGGGAATCCGATGATGAACTGGAGATTGTCCAGAATCCTGTTCACGTCCTTGGTCGATTCGAAGAATTGTCGGTATTCAGGATGTTCTTCGAAATTGAAATAGGCGACTCTTTCATAGTGCCTGCGGCCAAACTCCTTGAGCAGCCACGTTTTCCCCACCTGTCGGATTCCTTGGAGAATCAGGGGCTTGCGATAAGGGGATTGTTTCCAAGCGATCAAAGACTGCATTGCATTTCGTTCCATGCGAGGCTCCCTAGGTTCCATCGTAGTATGGGGGATGCTTTGGTGAGGAGTCAAGGAAAATCACATATTAACATAAAACATTGTGATATAAATCACATATTAAGCAGAAAATATGTGAGTGTATATCGACAAACTGTTATATTGGACCCAGGAAGAAAATCCTCGTCATCCACATACATGGGCGAAATTTGGCAGAATGGTGGAGTCTTCGGAGATCAAATTTCCAGGAAAGATTTCCAACTTATCCATATTGAGAAATTTTTTTCTCAGGCTTTAATATCAATACTGATACCCATCATTGCTGCGACAACTCATTCTCCTCAAGCATCGAACGAAAAGCCTCATCACTGAATATAAGGTGATCAAGTATTTGGATTCCCAATAATTCTCCTGCCTGCATGAGCCTTTTTGTTACCTGAAGATCCTGAGGGCTGGGATTAAGAGATCCGCTAGGGTGGTTGTGGGCCACGATAACAGCAGTCGCTCGTTCTCTGAGAGGATTGCTAAATACTTCTATCTATGCTTAGCTAGAAAGACAATAACTAGTTATATGTTATAGAGAAACGATCGATACAACCCTAGTTTTATGATTGCAAATATTTAAGCACAAGTTCAGCATGATGATGGGAAAGATCTTCCAGAAAAGTCCCAAGACGCTTCGCCGTAAACATCGAAGGGGGGTGTCGGCAAGGCGGGCCGATCTCAACTATTTCCGCGCAACCGCTCGAATGTTCGGGATACCTTACCCCGTTGGATCTTCTTCGTGCTCGTCATCGCCATCGGCTTGTCGATGATCGTTGTTCGCGTGACCTTCTTGTAAGGCATCAGCTTCTTGTTCACCTCGGAGACCACCTTGTCGATATCTTGGGAGATCAGTTGTGCATTGTAACCGAGCTGCTTGTAGTGCTCTACGTCGGGGAATATGACTGCTTCGATTCCTTCTGCGCGAGCCGACTTGTTCGCGATGTAGGCGCGTACCAGCACCTGCTCGACCTGCGGATGGGTCTGGAAGAGGTCCTCGATCTCCTCCGGATAGACATTCTTTCCCCCCTCGGTGACGATGAGGTTTTTCACGCGTCCCTTCAGGTAGAGGTATCCTTCCCTGTCGAGCGCCCCGAGATCGCCGGTGCGTAGATACCCGTCCTCAGTGAACAGTTGTGCGGTGTTCGCCAGATCCTTGTAGTAGCCTTTGCAGATGTTTGGCCCCTTGACCTGGACTTCTCCTACGCCGAGTAGGTCTGCATTGGCGATCCGCATGTCAACCAGGGGAAATACTTTGCCAACCGAGGTCACCTTGAACCTGCTCACTGGATTGAGCGTGAGGATCGGTGCAGTCTCGGTCAGGCCGTAGCCTTGGATGAAATCGAGACCCAGTTGCTGATACTGCCTGAAGGTGGACGGCGAAAGCGGCCCTCCCCCGCAAATACACAGCTTGTTGTCGATCATCCCGATCCCGTCGAGCAACTGGTGGAACCACCTTCGGCCGAGGTTGATGTGAAGGCTCTTGCGTAACCTACCATTTATCCACATGAGGCTCCTGATGAGCACATAGGTGAAGATTCCCTTCTCTCGCACCTTCTTCATCAAACCGGCAAGTAGCTTGTTGTAGAGGAGGGGGATCGCCAGGAAGAGCGTCACATTTCCCACCCTCATCTCATTGAGCACCCGGGATACGACGATCCCTTGGCCAAATAGGAGCTCGCACCCGTGCATTAGGGATTCGAGGAATACGGCAGTCATCGTATAGGAGTGGTGCAACGGGAGTAATGCGTAGAAGATGTCTTCGCTGGAAATCGCGAGGAACTCGGGGTCTCCCGCCTGATAGACATCGCTGGTGAAGTTCGCGTGTGTGAGTATGACCCCCTTTTCATGGCCAGTTGTTCCGCTGGTGTAAAGTATTGCGGCGATATCCTCACCGCTGGGAAGCTCCGAGGCTTCGATCGAAGTGTCTCCAGTGGGAATCTGCGCGAATCCGGTACCTTGTTCATCGCCCTCGGCATCAAGGTAGATGAAGAAGGCTTGCGAGTCGGGCCAGGCTCCGCCCGCTAGTCTCTCGATCACATCACGGTCACCGAAGAAGCCCTTTGCCTCGCTAAACGCGCTGAGAGCCTCTACCCGTTCAGTCGCCATCTGGTTGTCGAGCGGAACGACCGTAGCTTTACAGAAGAGAATGCCCAGGTAGGCGATCGCCCACTCCGGAGAGTTTTTGCCGTTGAGGATGATACGATCGTTTTTGCCGATGCCCTTCGACAAGAGGTAGGTCGCCACATCGAGGATACGCTGGTGGACTTGTTGGTAAGTGAGCGATACCTTTTCACTTCCTTTGATGATGGTGAAGGCTTTACTCCCGGCGTGTTTCTCCATCGTGATGAGGAATAAATGGGGAATAGAAGGCCAGTCTCCCTCGAACAGTGTTCCCCGGTAGGATTCCAAAACATCCCATGCTCGTGCCATTTTGTTTTTACCTCCCGATTCTCTAGTTAATATTGACCATACCCCTTGCATATGGTGTGCGATGAAGAGGGGAAAGTCAATGAAGCGTATTGCCTTATAATTATTTCAACCACAAAAGGAAAAATCCTCAAAATCAGGATCCAGCCCAACTGATTGTCCAGAATGTCACAGGTTCTCGTATTGATACCACAAATCCAGGAAATATGAATTAATTACTTCGCGATCTCCTCGTTAATCCCACTAATCATTGAGAAAATGTCCCTCGTAGATCCTATCTTATCGACCAGACTCACAAGCACTGATTCCCGGTATTTGAAGAATGAATCCGAGAGTGGCCACATATGTGTAAGGATGATATCTTTCTCCATCTCATCCAGATTGAAATATCGATGTGCGTTCTTTAAGGCAATTCCAGCATGCATTGTAGCATGGTGGGGATGTTTCTCATCTCTCCAGTCATAGAGGAAGAAGTCATGCAATAGGGCACCCCTGGCACATGCATCTTTCTCCAAGCCGAAAGCTCCCGCCAAATACCAGGAAGCTTGGGAGATTGATAGGGCATGTTCCAACGTTGAGCCATTGTGGTGGCGATAATTTGACATGGATTGAACAGCCTTATTGGCCAGCAGATCTTCAATCGACAGGAAAAACAACCAATCTTCCCAATCATTATAAACAGGTGAGCCATGGAAGAGGATTGATACCGCTTTTCGAAAAGGAAAAAATCCTGCGGGAAGGTTGGCCCTCCGGTTCACCTCGTGCAGGAATACATTAACGAAACTCTTGATCAAATTGGGAAATGCCACAAGGATTCTCCGATTAACGTGAAATCCTAAACGCAATATATGTTCTATGCCCGAACCGTCAAATTGATTGGACAGAGTTGCTTTCATAGCCTTTAGTGTACCAAGCTCAAAGAAACTGGAAATCACTTTGATAGCGAACATCACGGTGAAACCGATGAAAATCACGCCAAGAATCGGTACGTCTCGAATTCTACCAACCAACCATAAAAGTTGGGTTTGGAGTATTTCCAAATATACTAATCCAAGGAGGCCCCAAAATAAGCTGTACAACAGACAAACCCGCCCTTGAATATTCAGGACCATTTTGGAGTAGTCCCATAATCTCAGATGGAATACTGTTTCATAGAACACGCTCACAAGAAATTCCAACAACGTACATAGGAGGATGCATAACGCCAACTTCCACCCCAAATGATGATATCGAAAAAGAGTATCCACCATTTCGACAAGCAAGGCTCCAAATCCATATATCGGGATAAAAGGCCCGCCAAGGACTCCCGAATCAATAGGTTTTTTGGCCAAGATACTTCGATATGTTGATTCGAGCATCCATCCTAGAACCGAACATACCAAGAATAAAACGAACCAATCGAGAATACCTTTCATCCCACTTCCTTCTTTAGCCTATCTTGCTGGATTGATAATCAAACGACTGATCAAATTCTAACGTAGCGACCGGATTACTTGGTCCAATCAATCTGTTCCAGTATTCCATATAAATTTCTACTGGAAAGCACCCAAACTCCTAATTAGTCCTCACCTAGCATGTCGGGGAAATTCGTCTTCCCAGAGCTGGTTAGCCGATGGGATCCATTCGGTTGCAGCTCGGGCACATTTGGCTGTGAGATCATCCACATCCTCTATGTCGAGCGGCTGTGTCGATCGTGCACCCGAGGCTTTCACCATTTCAGCGAGAGCTCCTGTGTTGTCCATGAGCGGGCAAGGACGGAAATGGTTTTCATTGAATGGTTGGTTCTCCCTAAATTCCATGAACAAGGGTGAACGCAACGCATCCAATAGCGAGACTGTCCTTATATTCGCATTCGAATAATGGATGAATGCACAGGGTTCGACATCACCTGCCGCATTGATGTGGAGATAGTTTTTACCTCCCGCGATACACCCTTCCACATATTGTCCATCATTCCAGAAATCCATAAGGAATACCGGTTTCCTTGAACGCATCTCACGTACCCAATGCGCCATATAGAATCGCTGGTCCGCTCTGGCGATCAAGTCAGGATCCGCCTCCTTGCCAAGAGGGATATAGGTAAAATACCATCCAAACATACATCCTTGTCCGATAAGGAAGTCAAGGAACTTTTCATCACCAACAGATTCTGTATTCTTTGCGTGATAGCAAGCGCTGAACCCGAAGGGAGCACCCGCCTTCCGCATGTGCTGCATCCCCTCGAGAACCTTTTGATATGTACCGGTTCCACGCCGGTAGTCAGTCGATTCTTCGAAACCTTCAATACTGAAAGCAAGCATGAAATTGCCCACATCAGCCAATGCTTGTGAAAACTCCCTATCAACCAGGGTTCCGTTGGTGAACGCAAGGAACATGCAATCATCATGTATCGTGGCGAGTTTGAGAATATCCGCCTTCCGTAATGTCGGTTCACCTCCTGAATAAAGGTAGAAATAAATCCCCATCTCTTTACCTTCTCTGATAATCCTGTCCAACAGGGCAAATTCCATCGTATCGGTTTTGTCATATTCTGCTGCCCAACACCCCATGCATTTGAGGTTGCAGGCACTCGTAGGATCCATAAGAATTGCCCAAGGGATATTGCAATCATATTTTTCCGCAAACTTCTTCGCATGGGCAGGTCCGAACATCGATGCATTCAACACGAAGTTCGAGACGAAACGTTTGCGGACCATCGGTTCAAGTTCATTGAATCCCCTGATGATGAGATTGCGATAGGGATTGCCGGGTTCTTGCATGACGCGTTTTGCTGCAATGAGCTTTTTTCGGCCATCTTCAGTCTTTATGAAAGTCAACAGGAGGTCGATAACTTTCGGTATATTCTCTTCAGGATTGCTTTCCATATATTGCAGGGCAAGTTTGAGTGCGTTGTTGCTGATCCCATGGGTAATCTGATTCATGTTAGTTTTCCTTCGTCATGAAACTTAGTCTTGCTTGGGTTCCTGATCATTTCATATCCGACGTGATAACAGCTCTTGAACGCCGATCTTCTTTTTGGATACCTGCCAATCTTCCCAATGTAGCGATATAGTCCCCGATTGTCGCAGTATCCCCGAATAGTGGCTGCAGGATTTGGCTCTGTAGGAATGTAAACAGCATCTTTGCGGTCGACGACAGGTAAGATGATTTGTTTTCCAAACTCTCGAACAGCTCCCGGACTGCACATATCAATGATTTGATGGAATCTTCGAGGTATTCCGTAAGCTGTAGGTTCCGGCGTTTCAGGCAAATTAAAAATTCCAAGAGGACCGCGGAATCCTCTTTGTGTTCCATCACACCGATGAAAATCATCAAGATCTTTTGTAATTTAAGTGATGTGGAGAGGTTGTTCTCCTGAACAATTGAAAACACCCGTACTGCAATTGTATCCACCACATGTTCCACTGTCTCCTTGAAGACTGCTTCCTTATTGGGGAAATACTGATACAATCCGGTCCTGCTCAGACCGCATACCTGCGCAATCTCATTATAATTAGTGGAATAGAAGCCCTGTTGAGCGAATATAACAAGAGCTTTCTCGATTATAAGAAGACGACGATCTACGTGATTGACAATCTTCGGCATCTGATATCCCCCTCTTTCCCCTTTCAATTTTCAATTGAATCATGGGCGACCCATTGCTTTGGGATTTATTCTGACACATGTGTCAATAATAATTCGACAATTGCCCATTGTCAATACCCCATCGGCAGAGATGAAAGGTTATGAACATGTGGCTTGGATTAGGTCGGTTTCGTCGTACATCAATCATTGGATTCTTGGAAACCCAAGTCCTCGATATACTCAAGCATGTTTCTTAGTTGGGTGGCCTCTAAATTCATGTTTCGAAGCAGTTGTTGTGTTTCAGTCAGGATACGACTGCGTGACAATGGAATTCTATCGATATCTTCCTGCACATGAGTCAGCGAGAGAATTATATCATCCAAGTTTTCTTGCCAATCACTACCCATATTTTGGGCCCCCTCCCATAAATCCCAATTCCAAACATGTTCTCACATTCCATTTCCTTCCATCCAAAGTTATAACTAACGGGATAAGTGCCGTATTATCCACAAGCCCCTAGATGTTTACGCCATTTGCCAGAACATTGGATTATCTAGGGGAGAGGCAGCCATCGAAAGGTTTCTTTACCCTTTTCCGATACAGTCTCTCATCATCGACTATTATTGACACTACTGTCAAAAATAATATATCTATGAGGAACAGTCAACAATTCATTGCCGAATGCTTTCACGAAAGCTTGGTTTGGAATTTTCTTGTTATATTTCCCATGACTTCTTATGAGAAGTAAAACTGAAAAAATCATGGGGCATGGTGTTAAGATTACCAAGAACCGTTTCGAAGAAATGATTTTTTATGAGTTGTAAACAGGAATAGGAGGATTCGACATGGGAAATATTATCGATTATGCGGAAGCCATGGAGGATAGTTTCACAATTCGTGATATCAATGCAGTGGATAGTCTGATACTATCCCAATTCGCATATCTTCAATTCGGTGGATTTGTTCCTGGATTTTCAGATAATTCAGAACCGATCAGCATACGAGACCTGGCAAAAAACGACAATCTTGATAAGTTGTTCATAGATGTACGTGATAGCCGGAAGAACCGGAGACTGTTCCATGCGCTTTCCCAAAGCCCGAGGTTTCGTAATGTGAGATTGGCATATCATGTGGACAAGACAGATTTCACGTTGGAAAAGCAATTCTCGGCAATCACCTATCTGCTCGACAATGATATTGCATATGTCGCTTACCGGGGCACTGATTCGACATTCGTCGGGTGGAAGGAGGATTTCAACATGGCTTTCCTCTATCCCGTCCCTTCACAGGAAGAGGGTGTCACCTATCTTAATTCCGTGGCGGGACTCATTTCGAGTAATTTGATAGTCGGCGGACATTCGAAAGGAGGAAATATTGCTGTCTATTCATCCTTGCGATGCAAACCGCACATACGTGGAAGGATAACCATGATCTATACCCACGACGGACCTGGTTTCATCCCCGAGGTATTGCTGAGTGAAGGATATTCGGACATTCAGACGATGATACAGAAGACCCAACCCCAATCTTCCGTGATTGGGATGCTCCTGCAGCATCAGGAGCCGTATAAGGTGGTGAAGAGCAACCGAATCTGGATCATGCAGCACGACCCATTCTCCTGGCTAGTCGAAAAAGAAGATTTCCTCTATGTCGGAACGGTGCGAGGTAGTACGAAATATACGAATGAAATACTCAACCGCTGGATACTGTCAGTGGATAAGGAAAAGCGGGAGTTGTTCGTGGATACTCTGTATCAGGTTGTGAAGGCAACCGATGCGAAATCATTTCATGACCTTACAGATGACTGGCGAAAGAAAGCTATCGCAGTGGTCTATTCCATAAAAGATATTGATGAGGAAACCCGATGGTTCGTTCTAAAAACCATCGGATCCCTATTTATCTTGTTGGTGAAGAACATCAGGGATTCCAGCTGAACAAGTACTGCTTTGATCATGAACAGTCGGTTGACAATTGTCTCTGCTTCTGGACAATGCGAAGCAGATGAATGGTATCTCATGGGCAATCGCCACAGAAAAGTTCTGCAATGAACCCTCTTGCCGGCAACCGGGAAAAACAGTTTTATTGGAGTTTTGCATGATGGGTTTTGCCTATCAGGTCCTTGCGCATCGGTAGGGTCGGTCAGCCGAATATGTTGGGTTCAATCCTTTGCGTTTTCTGAACTTACTTCTCTTGGTATGCCTCCCAAAGACTGTCAGCTATCGGTTCCCAGCTATCAGCTATCGGCTTGCATTTAGCATAGAGCTGTTCTACTGATTCTGAGTCGATCCGTTGGGTGCTTTGAGCCCCCGACTGGTTGACCATATCCAACAACAACTCAGGATTGTCAAACATGGGGCAGGGACGGAACATGTTTGAATTGCATGGCTGATGCTCCCGATATGCCTTGAACAATGGGTTCCTAAGAGCTTCCACGAGAGGTTTGCCATGAATGCTTTCACAGGCATAGTGGATGAATGCACACGGTTCCATGTCACCATGAGAATTGATATGCAAATACCTTCTCCCTCCAGCAATGCATCCATTTACATGGTTACCATCATTCCAGAAATCCAGGACGAAGAGCGGCCTGTGTGCGCGTATCTCCCTAACTCGCTCGAGCATATAGGCCCGCTGTGAAGGGGATGCAACCAAACCGAGTGAGGCTCCTTCACCCACAGGAATGTAGGTAAAATACCACCCAAAGAGGGCCCCCTTTTCCACCATGAACTCTATGAACTCATCAGAACCTACATACTCGGTATTGTGTGCGTGGTAGCAAGTGGAAAAACCAAAGGGCAAGTTCCGTTCACGGAGTAGGTCCATCGCATGGATACATTTCTTCCAAACCCCACTACCCCTTCTTGCATCGGTCATTTCCTCAGTTCCCTCGATGCTGATTAGTGGGATAAAGTTTTTCACACTCAGTAGGTCTTCCGCAAATTCATCGTCAATCAATGTTGCATTGGTAAAGGCAGCAAAGATTGCGTCGTTGTGTTTGCTTGCAAGCTTTATCAGGTCATGTTTACGAACCAACGGTTCACCACCGGAAAAGAGATATGCATAGGTTCCCAGTTCCTTTCCTTCGGTAATGATGCGATCCAAGGTCTGGAAAGAGAGCTCATCAGTTTTCTTGTATTCGGCGGCCCAGCATCCTGTACAGGAAAGGTTGCAGGCAGACGTGGGATCCATCAAGATTGCCCAAGGGATATTCATATCCATTTCTACACGGTTTTTCTCCAACTGTTCAGATCCAAACCAAGCAGCATTGAAGACAAAATTCATGACTATCTTCTCTAGCACCTCGTAGTCTGTCTGGTGGATGATCCTCATGATCAAGCCGTATCCCCCTGATGAGGGGTCTTGAGTAATACGTTTGATCATCTTCCATTGTTTCTCTTGTATTCTTCCCGTTGCTGCTGCAATGGGCTGTGCCCAGTTCACAAGTTTGGGGAGATTTTTCTCTGGGTTTGCATATACAAGTCGCAGACTTGTTCTCAATACGTTCTCGGGAATTGATTTCATGGGTTTGTCCTAGGTGGAGAGAAAGCCAGCAAATTAGCTTCCTCTCCTATGTTTCATAAAAGTTGTTGGTGAATGCTACGCAATCGTCTTCATCGTTTTTGCTTCTAGAATAATCATGATGATGGACACGATACGAAGGTTCCACGCAGCCCAGCCGGTAATAGATGAAATCCAGGGAACGATGAACAACAATACGCTCGCAACAATGAGAATCCATTGAACAGGTTTTGATTCTGGGAGTGAAAGAGCAATTACAGCACAAATGACAATTGCAATAGCAATCACAACACTGAAACCAGAACCTCCTGAGTAGGTGTAGAAGAGCGGAGAAAATGCCGCATACAATCCCAGAACTGCAACTGTCCAATCTTGGGTCCGTTTAAATTTGTCCATGTGTACCTCCAAGTACGTTTGGTCTTGTTTTGTGCTTGAAACGTATCATTGAGCGCCTTACAGAGGTACTGTACGAAGGTACAGTTGTGGTACAGTAACGGTTTGTTGCCTCAACAGAGGTTTCAAACTATACTTACATACCATATGAAAGAAAATGAATCGACCAAAGCGACACTCTCTTCAGTCTCACGAAGCGCTTTGGTGGAAAGGCCTCGATTGGATGAGAAGCTAGCGCTCTCGCTGCACTACCAGACCGCTCTGGTTCATGCACCCCATGGGTATGGGAAGACAACAGCAATAGCCCGATACCTAGCTTCAAGAGAGTACTGTCATGCATACATGCAATGCACTTCTGACGATAACAATCCAAAAACATTTGCTTCCCGTCTGAGCCTTATGCTTATTTCCTTGCTACCAAATGTTACAGAAAGTGAGGACCCTTCTGATGTGCAGTTAAGCCGAATGGTTGAGCTTCTTGGAGAAATCAGTGAACCACGGTACCTCATATTTGATGATGTTGAGTTCCTGAACCATAAGCACATTACATCCTGGTTATCCTTTCTTGCAGCATATCTTCCTGAAACGGTGCATCTCATGCTTATTGGAACAGATATTGCTGTTTTCCCAAAAGCCTCAATGCATCGTGATGCAGTGATGCAAATCAACAGGGATGATCTTGCCTTCACGCAGGAGGAAGGGAGACGTTTAGCTGCATACTTTGCAGATGATATCGATGACGAGGCGCTGGAGCTCATGATCGAGAACACTTGGGGATCCCCACTGTTGCTCAAAGCCTGTTTTGCCAAAGGGGAGATTCAAAACAGTGCACAGGTGGAAGGGAGAAGCCGTGAGCTTGAATCGTATTTCCTCCCCATTTGGGATGAGGTTCCAAAGAAAGCGGAAACAGCACTCGTGTATACTGCTTTGCTTGGAGCATTCTTCCCTGGGAAGGAACAAGAGACCCTCAAGACGGGGGTAATGATTCTGATCGAGAAATCCCTTTTTGTCGAAATGACAAGTGCTGGAGAGGTTCTCATTCACCCTCTTTTCCGTTCCTTTGTGCTCAATCGCGTGAGAGCAGGGAAGAACAGAAGAATTGAACATGCCGTGGCGCAGGCAGTTGCAGATCTTCTTGACGCATCATTATATCGGGAAGCGATAACGATGACCCTTGGGATTGAAGACTATGAATTGGTAGCCAGTCTTCTCGATGAATATTGTGCAAAATTGTTGACAGATGGGAATCTGGATTTTATCACCAGTATCATTGGACAGCTGCCTAAGGTTTCGGTAGAGAGGTATGCTTCCTTAATGCTACTGGAGATACTCAGCGGAATCCGCAAGGGATGGACCGCGAGACATGTGATGGACAGAATTGCCGGGATACAGTCATCCAGGCTAAGGAAGAAAATGCAGGAGGTTGACCTTCTGTCCATCCTTGATGGGATCGACCTCTTGCTCCAACGTGATTTCTATCATGCTGAAAAACTGTTGAACAAGCTTCCTGATGAACTGACTTATCTTCGTCCGCTTATCAGCGTGTTCATTGCTTCCTTACCTCTTGGACCGGAGGAAGATCTTGAACAGGTCTATCACCATCTGCAGGAGACGTTACGAACCATTGGGATCAAGCAATACGATGCACTTTCCATCGTGTTGCTTGGGCAAATAGGGTCCATCCAACTCGAACTCTTGTTGTTTGAGCAAGCAAGGCAATCCTTTGATGAAGCGCTGAGGTTGGGATATGAGGAAAAAGCAGGGTATGCCACTTCATGCAGCATGGCTTGGATAGGTAAGGGATTGCTCTCTCTCTATTCAGGGATGAGAGAGGATGCAGAGGAGTATCTGTTACGAGGACTTGCCTCTGCAAAGGGATATTCATTCTATCTCTCTCTCCATGCACAATTGGCACTTGCTGAGTTCTATATTGTGACTGATCGTCACGAGGAAGCAGTGCGGTTGCTTCGCGACGCAGGCAAACAGGCTAACGAATATGATGTCACCGCCATGGATGACCGCGTCATCGAGGCGATGCATGCCATGTCGCTGAGACGTGTTGGGGATATTCCTGCTCTGGAAATGTGGGTACACAAGTATCAAAGAAAGAACGAGCAGCAGGGCGTCCCGTTTGACCTCTATGAGTTGGAACAGAGGCAGGTCCTCGGGTATTACCAATTGACTGGGCAAACCGAACAGGCAGAGACTCTCTATGTTTCCTTGCAGACGTTGCTGAAGGATAAGCATAGGTTGTTGCATTCGGTTATCCTCTCCCTTGAATATGGTGCATTCGATCTCCAGACGGCTGAGCTTTCCAGGACCCAAGTCAATGAGAGTCATATTTCCACCTTACGGGAGCTCTATGCATCACAGCATGTGCCCAAGAGCTATCTGTTGACTGATCGTGAACTAGAGGTCCTGAAGCTGATAGAAAAGGGATTCCTAAACAAGGAGATTGCACAAATGATACATATCACCGAGCGAACGGTTAAGTGGCATGCTTCTAAGGTCTACGAAAAGTTGCAGGTGACATCAAGAATGGAGGCAGTTTCTGAAGCTAGAAGGATTGGTATCCTGTAGAAGGAAGACCTATATTATCCTGTCATGAATTGGAACACCAAATGATCCTCCGAAATGTTGATACAGAGTATCTCGAACATGTGAGAATATAACTATACAAACAACCGTTGCCCATATTCATTAAGAGAACAATCCGATTGCTACTTCTCGACGAGAGCGCAAGGATGTGTGGCAGTTCTATTAATGTCTGGTAGTGAACCCTCTAATCAATATTATGGATGTTATGCGTAGGCATCTCATCTCTCGAATCCCGTCAAGGCTGACTTTGTCAAAGATACGAGGGTGATGGTATTCCGAATTGAATACCTCATTCGGATTATTACCAATCCTCTGTACATCTAGATACTTTACAGATATCTTTTGTCCATAGATTAAGTCTCCCATAAAGTTCTAATTAAATAAGTTTTCAACCGCTCGTCCTGACCACCTACCTATAATTTCATTTCACAGGATACTGATACAATTAGAAGGGACGTGCCTATTTTTCATGAAGAATAGTAAAATCAAGGCGGCTG
>Ga0334893_1002501_pt1 | contig 13662 bp, 8 predicted proteins | sample GraSluR3_MG_5_FD_207218 | JGI IMG/M metagenome (GOLD analysis project Ga0334893, IMG submission 207218) | Sludge microbial communities from methane-producing bioreactor in Wageningen University, Netherlands - Granular Sludge_09_05-R3 | ecosystem: Engineered > Bioreactor > Anaerobic > Unclassified...
TCGACGGGGCGATCGGCAACTGCGCGCAGATCGACTCGACCCCATGAATCGGCTTATGCTCGTCGATGAACGATACCATCACGTCGGTTTGCGGTCGACATCACGCTTCCGGGCGGTATTGAGGATATCCACTATCACTGGCCGTGTTCGGCAGAGCATGGTGATCTGGCTGATGAGCCCGGTTCCGGGGAGTTCAACGAGTTCTGGAACACGAGCGGTACGGCCCTCTATACCTCGCGCTACAACGATTACGGCAAAGATTCGGTGTGGCTGGATATCTACCAGCAGCAGGGGGATTCGCTCGTGCATCTGGAGCAACACGGCGCCGTGGTCGTCATCGGCGGCCCGAGGGAGTACAAGCTGTTCGGAGATATCAGCTGGGGGGGCCGAGACGATTACATTATGGCTTTTGACCACCTCGCCTTCTCCTGGGACAATGTGAGTGGTTTCTATGGTGTTTCCATGGGGCTCAGCGATCCGTGGACAATCCGGGCCAGCAAGGGGGACACACTTTACTGGTTTGCCTGGCAAGTGGGCTGGAGTTCATCCGGATGTCGACAGGTGTCAGCCTTCTGGTTGACCGATTACGCTGACACGCTGCTGCTCTTTGAAGGCGTGGATCACGGCTGTGATTTTGGCGGTGAGAATCCGGGCGTGAACACCTACTTCCTGCGTGGGCAGTATGTCTTTCCGTATTAGCGTTCCGCAGGGTAGTGCGGCAGAGGGTGACGGTTGATGTGCAAATCTTCAGAATATCCGGTTTTGTCCGACTCAAATCTTGAATTCCTTCGATCCCGCTGAGTATTTTGTCTCAAAAGCAGGAGGTCCGAAGATGTCACCAACCGGAGGAGCAGCCGCTGCGGCGGCAATTGCTGCTGCAAGGAAGCGCCGTGAGCAGGAGGAGGAGAAATTGGCATCATACGATTCCGATGACTTGTCGGGCTGGGAGTTCAAGATTGTCCGCAGCGAGTTGGGCAAGTTCCGCGATCGCGAGTTCGTCCGCAAGGTCTGTCAGGAGGAGGCCCGGGCCGGGTGGGAGATGCTGGAGAAGTTCGATGACAATCGCATTCGCTTCAAACGCCGAGTAGGCCGTCGCGCCCAGGATGCGAACCTTGATTTTGATCCCTATCGTACCAGTGTTGGTCCCTCGGGCGGGGCTGTGGCGCTGATTATCGTGGTCGGCGTGCTGGCCGTTATCGGAGCAGTGGTCCTGACGATCTACGCTCTGCAATAGTAGTCCCCGGCTTTGAGGACTCACGGACATTACAACAAGCTTGCCATTTGTCTTGTGGCTTCTCATCATGTGAGGTACAGGGACGGGAGTCGTTCCCACGAGTCTGTCAGCTTACTGCAAGTTTGAGGAGTCGCATATGATCTCACTGGCCGGTCAGGTTGCGCTGGTAACCGGGGGCTCTCGGGGATTGGGGCGGGCTATAGCGGTGTTGTTCGCTCGTGCCGGGGCCGCTGTTGTGATCAATTACCGTTCAGACAGGAGTGCCGCCGAACAGGTCGTTTGTGAGGCTCGCGATCTGGGGGTGGAGGCTCAGGCCGTGCAGGCCAATGTCGCTGACAAGGCCGCAGTCGATGACATGGTGGCACGGGTCGTGGAGACATTCGGGCGGATCGACTGTCTGGTCAACAATGCCGGTATCTGGATTCATAATCCGATTGAAGAACTCACCGAAGAACGATTGCGCGAGACGATCGATATCAACCTTATCGGTACTTATCTGCCCACGATGGCCGTGGTAGCACACATGAAACGGCAGCGCCGTGGTACTATCATCAACATCTCATCCACTGCCGGGCAGCGCGGGGAGGCGTTCTACTCGCCCTATGGCGCCACCAAGGGAGCCGTGATCGCGCTGACCAAATCGCTGGCGGCAGAACTGGCCCGAGACAGTATCCGGGTCAACTGCGTGGCGCCTGGGTGGTTTGATACGGATATGGCCAGGCCCGCGTTGGAAGGGGGCGGCATGGCGCGTGTCGCCTCCCAGATTCCGCTGGGGCGGATAGGCCGGCCGGAGGAACTGGCGGGTGCCGTGGTGTTTCTTGCCTCAGACCTGGCGACGTTCATTACGGGTGAGATTCTCAATGTCAATGGCGGGGCGGTGCTCTGTGGGTGACGGTTGTGTCGCTCACTACGTGAAATGAAGGAGAACAGGCTGGTTAATCATCTCGTGGGAAGTCCGATCTACACAGTAATAAGTGACTTTACGGAGCACACCGGGGATACGCTTCGATTCCAGCCTGCGGCAGGGGATGTCCTGGGTGCGATGGTCGGACGTTTCGTATTAAGGCAGCCGGCCACGCAGATGTAGTACTTGCTCCCCGGCACAAGGCAGCGCCGAAACTCTGAAGAAGGATCAATGACCGTGAGACACAGGGATCAGTCGGATCAGGGGCAGACGGGGCTGGCGGACACAGAGACACAGACAGCAACGGGGTCAGTTGACAGCGCCGCATGGAACGAGGCGGAAGAGCTTGGCCGGTTCGGCACGTTCGAATTTGCGCACCCGACTTCCGACGTGATCGCGAGCGCGGGGCTGTTGCGTCTGCTTGGTTTTGATCCAGATCAGGGACCGCCCACGATGGAACAGGTGTGGCAGCGTTTCACGCCCGAGTCGAGGGAGGTTGCTCAACGTGCCCTGGTGGCGGCGTGGGAGCAAGCAAAGCCGCAGAAGGAAGAACTGGTGATACAACTGCCCGATGGCCGGCAGCGCATGGTATTGGCTCAGGCTCGGGCAGTCACGGATGAGCAGGGACAACCGACCGCCATTCTGGGTTACTGTCATGATGTTACCGAACAGCGTCAACTGGAACAGGCCCTGCGCGTTTCGGAGCGGAAGTACCGCTCGCTGCTGGATAGTTCCACGCAGTTCCTGCTGGTGGTGCAGGATGGATGTGTTGTTTACATCAATCCACATGCGGCACGGTCGCTTGGTTACAGTGTTGAGTCATTGAGCAATCGCAGCTTTCTCGACTTTGTGCATCCTGAGGATCGGCAACTGGCCGGTGAGATGTATCAGCGACGACTCAGCGGCCAGCCAGTTCCTGATCGCTACGAGCTTCGGGTTGTCAAGAGCAGTGGTGAGACTGCCTGCTGTGAGATCAGTGGTGTTCCGTTTGAGTGGGACGGTCGCCCCGCCAGTCTCATATTCGCTACCGACATCACCGAGCGCAGGCGGGCCGAGCAGGCCCTGAGGGACAGCACGCGTCGCTACCGCGAGTTGTTTGAAGGCAGTCGCGACGGTTTCGTGGTAGTGGACTCACAGGGGCAGTTTGTGGATGCCAATGAGGCCTACTGCCAGATGCTCGGTTACACGCTGGAGGAGTTACAGCGGAAAGGCGGTTTTCACGCTGTGACGCCTGAGCGTTGGCGCCAGTGGGAATATGAAGAAATCTGGTGCAATCGCCTGTTGCAAACCGGGTCATCCGGTGTCTACGAGAAAGAATACATTCGCAAGGATGGCACGATAGTACCTGTTGAGCTGCAGTCATTTACAGTCAGGGATGAACAGGGGGACGTCTGCTATCTGTGGGGTGTTGTTCGCGATATCACGGACCGCAAACAAACGGAGAAGGCCTTGCAGGAGAGCGAGCGTCACTTCATGGATGTGCTGTACGCCTCCAGCGACGCCATTCTGTTGATAGGTGAAAATCGGTTTGTCGATTGTAACGAAGCAACTGCCCGGATGCTCGGCTATGTCACACGCGAGGAGTTCCTGCAAACTCACCCTTCGGAGTTGTCCCCACCCGAGCAGCCCGACGGTCGCAGTTCGTACGAGAAGGCCGACGAGATGATGCATCTGGCGTATGAACGTGGTTTTCATCGGTTCGAGTGGATCCACCGGCGAGCCAATGGGGAGGATTTTCCTGTTGAGGTTTCGTTGACGCCCATCGTGCATGGCGGAAATCGCCTGCTGCACTGTGTCTGGCGGGATATCACCAGGCGCAAACAGACCGAAGAGGCGCTGCAGACATCTGAGCGCGAGAAACGAATGATTCTCGACGCTACATCCGAGATGTTCGCCTACTATGATCCCGAGATGAACATCCTGTGGGCGAATCGAGCGGCGGCGGACTCGGTCGGGGGGACCGTGGAGGATCTGCTCGGGAGAAAGTGTTACGAGGTATGGCACAATCGATCAGAGCCGTGCCCGGACTGTCCGCTCACCACTGCGCTGCAGACCGGAGAGCAGGGGCAAGGCGAAGTGCGCACGCCCGACGGGCAGTGGTGGCTCATACGCGGCTATCCGGTGCTTGACGAGACTGGCAAAGTGACTCGGTTGATTGAGTTCGGGCAGAACATCACCGATCGCAAGCGGGCCGAGGAGGCTCTTCGCGAAAGTGAGGGGAGGGTCCGCGCCAAGCTCGATGCCATCCTGATGCCCGAGGGCGACCTTGGTTCTCTGGAACTGGCTGACGTGATCGATGCCGCCGAGATTCAGGAACTCATGGAGGACTTCCATGCCCTGACTGACATCGGGGTGGCGATTGTCGATCTGAAGGGACAGGTTCTTGTCGCCACCGGTTGGCAGGATATCTGCACGAAGTATCATCGCGTTCATCCCGAGACTTGTCGCAACTGCATCGAGAGTGATCTGCTGCTCTCGGCCGGTGTCGACTCTGGTCAGTTCAAGGTCTACAAGTGCAAGAACAACATGTGGGACATTTCCACGCCGATCACTGTTGGTGACCACCATGTTGGCAACCTGTTCCTGGGCCAGTTCCTGTTCGAGGACGAAGAGCTGGACCGGGAGCTGTTCCGGACGCAGGCTCGCAGGTACGGCTTCGATGAGGCCGAGTACCTGGCGGCGCTGGAGCGTGTTCCGCGCTGGAGCCGTGAGACGGTTGACCGGGTGATGACCTTCTATTCGAGGTTCGCGACCATGGTATCGCGGTTGAGCTACAGCAGTCTCAAGCTGGCCCGTTCGCTTGAAGAGGGGAAGCGCATGGAGCAAGCGCTCATGGAGAGCGAGGAGCGTTTCGAGATGGCCATGCGGGGTTCAAGCGATGGGTTCTGGGACTGGCCGGATGTGTCTGATGCGTCATACGTCTGGTGGTCGCCGCGGATGTTCGAGCTGACGGGCTATGAACCGGGTGAGTTTCAACCGTCGTTTGAGTTCTGGGTTGAGGCCATTCATCTGGAGGATCGAGACACTGCCAATCAGACGGTGCAGAAGGTGCTCGACGGCGGCAACCTGTTTGACATCCAGTATCGGATGAGAACCAAATGCGGCAGCTACCGCTGGTTCCGGGCGCGGGCGGTGGTGGTGCGGGATGAGGACGGCAAACCTCGCCGCATGTCGGGTTCGCTGATTGACATCACTGAGATGAAACGCCTGCAGGAACTGGAGTCGCGTGCTCAGCGGCTGGAGACGGCCGGCAGTATCGCGGGGCAGGTGGCTCATGATTTCAACAATTTGCTGGCGCCGCTGACGGCATATCCCGACCTGATCAAGGAGTACCTGAGTCCCGATCATCCGGCCTGGAGCTTCGTGGAAGACATGGAGCAGGCGGCTCAGCAGATTGCGGAGATTAACCAGCAATTGCTGACTTTGGGACGTCGCGGACACTATCAACTGGAGCCGTTGATAGTGAACGAAGTGGTTGAACAGGTGGTTCGCCAGATGACGCCTCTGCCTGAGGCCCTGCATGTTGAGCTGAATCTTGCGGAGGACCTGCTGCATATCAAGGCTGGGCGCTCGCAGATCTATCGGGCGCTGACCAACCTGATCAACAACGCCCGCGAGGCGATGCAGGATGTGGGACGGCTGACGATCACCACCGAGAACTTCTATTTCGACGATATGGTGGTCAATTACGGCAGTATTCCACGTGGGGAATATGTGAAGATGACGGTTACCGACACCGGCTGTGGCATACCGGAGAAGATCAGATCGCGCATATTCGATGCCTTCTTCACGACCAAGGTGGCCGACAAGAAGCGCGGCTCCGGGCTGGGTGTGAGTGTTGTGGATGCGGTTGTTCGCGATCATCAGGGCTATATCGATCTGGCCTCGGTTGAGGGTGAGGGTACGTCCTTCTACCTCTATTTCCCGGTCACAAGGGAGGCCCCGGCACCGGACGAGAAGACTGATGTTGTTGGCGGCAGTGAGTCGATCCTGGTGGTTGACGACGACCGGGTGCAGCGCGATGTCAGCCGTGAGTTGCTGACCCGTCTGGGGTATCGGGTGACGGTTGCCGAGAGCGGAGAAGAGGCCCTGAGGCTGATTGGGTCGCAGTCGGCTGACCTGATCCTGCTGGATATGATCATGCCGCCGGGAATCGACGGAGCGGAGACATACCGCCGGATACTGGAGATCTCGCCCGGCCAGAGAGCGTTGCTGGTGTCCGGCTATGCCGAGAGCAGCCGCGTGGAACTGGCCCTGCAGTTGGGGGCTGCGGCCTTCGTACGCAAGCCGTTGCCGCGCAAATCGCTGGCGGCTGCGGTCCGCAGTGCGCTGGATCGAAAGCGGGTCTGAAGACAGGCTCGGTGACTGCAGTTGCCGAGCGGCGTCTCATGTTGCGTTTCATGTCCGTTGATCTGTGCCGGGGGCACGTATAATCTCACAGACAGTTTGGGTCACGGGGACCAGTGAAGACCAGTGAAGGACAATATCATGTTGTACGGGATCAGATTGTGCAGCCCGAGGGTGACGATTTTGAGCCTCGTGATGATCATTCTGGCAGGAGCGTTGGTGATGATCCGGGCGGGCGACGGGACGGCGGCGAACAGGCACCTGATCAATACGGAACCGGTCCGGGCCGCTGAGGGTTACGCAGACAAAGGTGAAACGGCAGAAGCTGCAGCACACGACAACAAGGAGCACAGCATGCAGAAGGCAACCTTTGCGGCGGGGTGTTTTTGGGGAGTGGAGGAGGCCTTTCGGACGTTGAAGGGGGTAATGAGTACCTCGGTGGGCTATACCGGGGGTCATACTGAGAATCCGACGTATCGACAGGTGTGCAGCGACGTTACCGGTCATGCCGAGGCGGTGCGAATCGAGTTTGATCCTGCGGTGATCACGTATGACGAGTTGCTTGCGGTATTCTGGAGTGTGCATGATCCCACGCAGGTGAATCGTCAGGGTCCGGATGTGGGCAGCCAGTACCGTTCGGCGATCTTCTACCACAGCCCGGAGCAGAAGCTGGCTGCAGAGCAGTCGAAACAGCGGCTGGACTCGAGCGGCAAGCTGTCGCGTCCGGTTGCGACGGAGATTGTCGAGGCGGGGCAGTACTATCCGGCGGAGGAGTATCACCAGCAGTACCTGCATAAGCGAGGCCTGGGGGCCTCCTGCCACAACTGAGCGGCAGTCAATCGCATGCAGGTGGATGATATGCGACGGTGTCGCGGAGCAGTGCACCGGTTGCAGGGCCGTTGCACACTGAGGTCGCTTTGGGGCAGGGGATGGAATCACCGGCCTTATTGGGTGGCAACAGTCTCCAGTGGTTCCAGGCAGGGCGGCAGGTTGTTTTTCAGGCGGGTTGCTTCCCAGTCCTCGCGCGAGATGACGGCCTCTTCGCCCGACAGTGATCCTATGATCTCGAAATAGTCGGCCTGGTGGGCGTGTTCGCGGACTTGTTCGGCCGGCCTGCACTTCACGACATAGACTGTCTGGACGGACTGGTGATCGAATTCGCGCCAGTATTGTTCGTCCTTGAGCAGGCGGTAGCGATGTCCTTCCAGTTGCCTGATGACCTCGGCGGACGTGAAGCTTTTTGCGCGTTCAACCGCGGCCTTGTACTCATAGAGGATCGTGTATGCCGAGGCGGCGCTGGAGGAGGGATAGCGGTCGTGGCGCTTGACGAAGTCCTCGACGAATTGCTTTCCACGATCGTAGTTGTATTTGTAAGGCACTCGCCAGCACCACGGGACAGCACCCACAACGCCCTGAATGACTTCGGGGCCGACGCCTTCCGCCATGCCGAGGGTAAGATTGGGGACCACAATTTGTACCGAGTTAGTGATACCCATTTCTGAGGCCTGCCACAGGGCATTGACCAGATCGTCGCCGCCAAGGACCAGCACCAGTACGTCGGGTTTCACCAGTTCAACCAGCGCGAGTTGGCGAGTGAAGTCAATCGTACCCAGCGGGGTGAAGGTACCGGGATGCACAGCTTCATCAGTGGTGGCGGTGAATCTTCGGACAGCCTCCTGAGTCGTCCAGCCCCAGGTGTAGTCGGCGGCGATATAGTAGTACCTGCTGTTTGCGAACTGCTCGTTGAGGTACACTGCCAGCGCTCTGGCGGCCATCCAGGAGTCATAGCACTCCCTGAAGGTGTGTCGGTGCCCGGAGACGCCGGTCGTGGCGGTTGAGTATGTCAGCGTTGCCATGAATGGCACGCCCTTTTGCTGGCAGATCTCACCAACCGCGATGGCGACAGCACTGGAGACGCCGCCAAAGACCATGCGGACGCCTTTGTTGTCGATCATGTCGATAACGTTGGCGCGCGCGATGTCGACATCGGACCGGGTGTCGGCCCAGACAAGCTCGACAGGTCGACCAAGAATGCCACCTTTGGCATTGATTTCTTCGACAGCCATCACGGCGGCGCGGTACTGGTTCTCGCCGAGCGCATAGTATGGGCCGGTGCGGGGGTAGTTGAGGCCAAGAAGCATCTTATCTTCGGCCCGGGCGTCTGGTGTGAGCACCAGAACGCCTGGGATGAAGATCAAAGCCATAGCGAGCACTGTGTAGAGCAGTCGAATCATATCGCGCTGCCTCGTGGCCTTAGAAATTCAGCATAAATGCTGACTGAACGCGGAAGTTGTCACTGGAACTGGTGTTCTTGTACTCGGTTTCGTTGTGTGACAACTCGAGCCCAAGAGTGACTTGCGGGACCAGCTGGTACTCCACAGTACCATAGAAAGTCTGGTTGTTGGTCCTGCTTCCGTCGGCGAGCAACTGGTCGTCAGCCTGGTCGAGACCGCCACCGGCGATCAGTTTCACCTTAGAGTGTGGTTTGCCCCAGACGGACAGCCAGCCGCCCTGAGTATCGGTACCCTCGATAGTATTGAGGTTGGCTACGCCACCGAAGTAGGTGTGCAGATTGGAGCCGGTATAGGCCTCACCGAGAACGCCGAACCGAGAAGTGAAGTCGACCTGGAAATGGCCGACGACAGCCCAGCTATTGTAGGTTTCATACTCAGACTGATCGGCGGCCTCGGCCTTCAGGTGGCCCCACAGACCTGACACACCGGCGCGGACTTTGGCGCCGCTTTGCGGTTTGTGGTTGACCTCGAGAATTCCCTGGAATGACGGAATACCGGCATCGGTGCCGTCATCGACACCGTCGTTAGCCAATGTCAGCGACAGTGCCAGATCATCGCTCATCGGCCGGGCGATACCGCCACCGAAGGTGATATTGGTATTCTGCCCAGTCTGACCGGTATAGGTCAGGGTTACCTGAGGACGGCGGTAGCCAATGTTACCACTGGCCAGCAGGTAGCCGTAGTTGAGCATGGGTGTATTGAGCGGCGAGACCATATCCCAGGCCTGACCGGCCTTGAGCTGGAGTCCGCCCTTCTGGACCGTGAAGAATGCCTGGCGCAGAAGCAGCATGGGCTTGTTCTCAGGTACTGTTGCCCCGCTTACGCCGCCGTAGAAATCGAATTCGAGATGGCCGGTGACGTTGGCGTCAACGTAACCTTCGCCGTTTGCATTCATGATAAACCGGGAATGATTGGCCGTCATGTTGAACTGATCTTTGTTCTGTTCACCGGCCGGCTTGGTCCACAGCGAGAAATTGCCGTGACTGGTTACATTCTGGTCGTAGGAACCATCCAGCTTGAAGTAGCCGGACAGGTCGAAGTTAAACGACGGTTTGTCGGCGGCGCAGACCGTTATGGTCAGAGCCAGGATCATGGCCGCACTCACTACAAGAGCCTTCTTCATTAGAGACCTCCCACTGAATTGTCTTCGAAACAGAAATCCCTGTTCGTTTGATTGAGTTAGTCAGTTTGGTTTCTTTAGGTTGGTTATCGGACGCAGGCGCCGAATATGTACTGATTTTGCAAACAGCTATTCGGTCTCGGACTGGTTCAGTCCATGAGTGTGCAGGTTTTGAACAGGGGAAACCAATGCTGGCTGAGGGCGGAAAGGGTCTGATTCTGTCCCGTGATCAGCTCGATTTGATCGGCACGGTCGGCAAATCGCTTCCGGATCAGGGTGTCTTTTCAACCGTTCCTGGTTGAATCACTTCCTTTGGCCGACAGTCAGTTCGCGGGCCGGATCGGTAATGGCACCGATCTTCGCGGCGTAGCTGGTCTTTTTTTCGATGTCTTCGTCGGTGACGATGTGGGCATCGATCAGACCTTCGCTTTGATAACCGGTGCGGATGTAGTTGATCTCGGCCAGAGCCTTGCTCCAGCCTTCGAGCCACAGTCTGAGTTGCTGACGCTGCTGTTCGGTGCCGCCGAAGTGCACGAGCAGATCAATGTCGCTGCCGGGTCCGGCTGTTGCATTTTTGGTCGAGCCGATGACGTAGAGCTTCTTGACTCCAAATCGCTTGCGATCGAGTCGCTGCGCCAGGGCTTCAACCATGACCATGCGCCAGCGCCAGTAGTCATCCCTTGAGGCCTCGTTGGCCGTTTCCGACTGGCCCACCGATTCTGTGGCCTCTCCCGGCAAGGCCAGCAGACCGACCGCTTCGTCCAGATCGGCATTCATGAGGACTCGCAGGACTTTGCCGTCGGATAGCGAGGGAACATCGATCAGTCTCAGGCAGTCCTCGAGTTGCGAGAATTCGGGGAGGACTCTGGCCAAAACGCTGTCTGACGTCCGCAAGAAGTCCAGATTGAGAATGCACTCGTCATCGTCGGGATACAGCGGCAGATATCTGATATCTGCCTCGACCAGATCCTGGAAGAAATGTGTGCCGAAGGACAGGTCCGGCAGGTAGTTGCCCTTTTTCATGGCGACTTCGATCAGCAGGCAGGTGTTGTTGATGTCGGAGTAGGTGATACTGACGCCCAGTTTGATGTCGCCTCTGCTTCCCCATCGCCCGGGCCCCATGAGGACAAACTGGCGCTTGGGGAGAATCTGGTTAAGCCGACCCACCGCCCGTCCGACCGCGATCATCGAATCGCGGTCCGGCAGTTGCGAATACCGCTCGGGATCCACGAACACAATGTGCGAGATATCGGGGACGCGCCCGTTGCTGACATAGCGATTGGCCCGGAAGACCACCTGGTCCGATGGAATATCGTGGGGGATCGGTGATGGGTGCGCCACGTGTGGGTTGCTTTGCGGCCGACACTGCAGCAGATACAGGTCCTGCCCGTCGGAGGCGAACTCAATATCGACCGGGGATTCCAGTTCCTTCTGCAGGGTATCCAGAATGAGTTTCATACGCTTGACGAACCGGGAGCGATTGATCAGACCATCGAAAGTGGCTACCAGGTGATCGTTGTCGAAATCGATATTCATCTCCAGGGGACGCCGCAGGTGGTTGTCCTCGTAGACCGAGATGATGTCCTTTAGTCCCGGGAAGTCGTATTGCACTTCGCTGATGAAGCGGTCGAACCGCACGGTCTCGAAGCTGTCGGTCTGCAGGTTAATGACATCGAGATAGGCGGGGGAGTAGCGTGCTGTTTCATCGGGGCTGACGTTCACCTTGAGATTGGGCTGGCCGGGCGCGATCAAAACGGGGTAATCGTCGCCGAGCCGATCGACAGCTCTGGTGCCCAGTCCGGGGACCATGCGCATAAGACCGTCCTCGCGCTTGATACGGGGGGACCAGCGAAATTCGTTGTGGCTGAAGGCGACGCCGGCCCAGGCTGGCAGGAAGTACTTGCCGACTCGGGTACCGACAACCTCCTGGATAATGATGCCCATCTCTTCACCGAAATCCAGCAGGCCGCGCTGAGCGCGGTATTCGATCGGATCGGGTGAGAAGGTGGAGGCATAGACCTCGGCGATGGCATCCATGAGGGCATCAAGGCGTTTCTGTTTGCTGCCCTGGTTGGCCAGGAAGAGGCTTCGGTACTTCCCGGAGAAGGCCGCGCCGATGCGGTCCTCCAGCAGACTTGAGGAGCGAACAATAAGAGGGCGATCACCGAGGTCATCGAGAGCCATCGACAGTCCCCTGACGATGTCCCCGGGGAAGCGCGCTGTTTTGAAACTCTGGACAATGTGAGGGTACTCCAGGCGCACCTGGTTGATGCTTTTGTATTTCTGCTCCACGACCTCGTCGAAGTTGTTGTAGTGCATGAAGTGCACGAGAACATCGGAGGTGATGTGCCAGGTCCGCGGGATTTTGACATTGCGCAGAAGCTCGTGATCCTTGCTCTTCTTGCGGAGTATCTGGGCGGCAAGGTACAGCCCGGCGCTCTTGCCGCCAAGCTTGCCGTGGCTTTCGTTGGTGAAGATGACATTCTGGATGAGTTTGTAGAAGTCGCGGACGCCGATGAATCGTTTGGCCACCTCGATATATGCCAGCTGGTCGGAGAGAAAACGCCTGATGAGCGAGACGGCCACGCCTCTTTTCCCCGGCGAGGGGACCAGGTCCTCTTTTGGCGGGGCCAGATGATGATAGCGACGGATGGCGTCGGCGACTTCTGACAAGGTGAGGTTGCGGTTAACCACCTGAATCAGGAAGGCGAGCTTATCCTCCTGAATCCACTTCTGGATGAGCTTGAGGATCTCATCATCGGCCAAATGTTTGTCGGCTATCTCAAAGGCTGCGGCTGACATCTCCTCGGAGAAAGCCAGCGGTCGGCGAACATGAGGCTGGTTGGACTCGCCCATGAAGTTGTTGGTCTCGGTCGATTCGGTCAGGGTGGAGGACTCGATGAGACGCTCGGCTTCCAGAATGCCGCTCCAGCACAGGTGGTTGAGCATCTTGCGGGCGATGCCAAGATAGAGATTGCGATCGGTGTTTCGGAACATATTGAGCACCACATGCCACTCCGCCGCCCCTTTTCCGGAATCGGATCGTGCGAATTCCCAGTCCTGCAGGGCATGTTGCATGCGCTGGTAGTGCACGTGGTGGGACATGCGATCAGCGATGGTCTTGATGAGCCGGACCTCCTCCTTCAGGAACGGGCCGTGTTCGGCCGAGGGCATCTGCTCGGTGTAGTAGACGCTGATGGTACCGATGACCATGTCCTGCAGGACAATGTCGGCGCTCAGGACCCACTCGGTCTCAACGAAGCCGTCGGAGGTGTACGTTTTGCCATCAAGGACAATCTTGGCAACACAGGCTTCAGGGTATTTCCATCCGAAGGGTAGTGCCTGAATCAGTTCGAGGCAGACTTCTTCGATGGTGAGATACTGCTGTGAGAAGATTTCATCGATACGGTACAGGCAGTTGAGCTCCTTGGTGCGTTCGTGGAGCTGATTGAGCAGGTGATCGAAGGGCTTGTTGTTTTCGTTCATCGGTTACTCATTCCTTGTGACTGCAGAGACAAGACGGTGAGCCGTGGCCGATCCGGCGCGAACTCGTCTTTCTGGCTGCGACACCAGCCGGGTGCCCATTGGGTATGTCGGTTCCGGCTGGCTTATACTGCAGATCTGCAGCGACGATAGTGGGCAGGTCAGGCCGTGTCTGCTGCAGTCCATCTGTTGACCTCGGAGCGAGCCAGGCAAATGCGTCGCCTTCTGTTGCGCTGTTGACAGTATCTCTTGACTAAAAAGGGGAATCGGGGCGCCGGGA
>Ga0334893_1002507_pt1 | contig 13627 bp, 9 predicted proteins | sample GraSluR3_MG_5_FD_207218 | JGI IMG/M metagenome (GOLD analysis project Ga0334893, IMG submission 207218) | Sludge microbial communities from methane-producing bioreactor in Wageningen University, Netherlands - Granular Sludge_09_05-R3 | ecosystem: Engineered > Bioreactor > Anaerobic > Unclassified...
ATGATTTCGTACGCTGGCGATTCGCATATAAGGTACGGTCAGCTTTACTTTTTTCCCCGTACGTTGTGGCCACAGGGTGCAATGCAAACCATTTACGATAGGAGTTCAAATAGGCCTCTTGGCCAAATTCCTTATCCCAACGAAACTTACAAGGTAATTGGTTTTATGAACGAGTATCAGGTTGCCATTGGTGAAAGCACATTTGGTGGACGATCGGAATTAACGGACACAACTGGAATAATCGATTGGGGGAGTATCATGTTTCTGGGACTGCAAAGGGCCAAAACGGCTCGCGAAGCAGTAAAGGTAATGGTTGAACTCGTTGACAAGTATGGATACTTCAGCTCGGGCCAATCCTATTCCATAGCCGATCCGAATGAGGTGTGGATTCTTGAACTCATTGGTAAGGGGATGGATATTAAAATTGATAGAAAATCGAAAAAGAGCTATAACGCAAATAGGGGTGCCGTTTGGGTTGCCATGCGTGTTCCCGATGGCTATATTAGTGCTCATGCAAATCATGCACGTATTACTACTTTTCCAAAGGAAAACGAAAGTAAAAGTTCAATTAGCTCAAAAAATTTAGATAAAATCTTCAACCCTGAGGTTGAGGTTGTTTATGCTCACGATGTTGTTAGCTTTGCTCAAAAGCAGGGTTACTATTCAGGAGATGGTACCGACTTTAGCTTTTCCGATACCTATGCACCACTCGATTTTGGAGCTGCGCGGTTTTGCGAACTAAGGGTTTGGGCAATGTTTAACCAAGCTGCCGATGGAATGAACAAGTATTGGGACTATGCGACAGGCATGGCTCAAGGGCCTCGCATGCCACTTTGGGTAAAACCAAACAGAAAGCTCACTCCTTGCGATTTAATGGAATTTAAGGGAAATCATCTACAAGGAACCGAACTCGATATGAGCAAGGATATTGGCGCCGGCCCTCACGGGTTACCTTATCGTTGGCGCCCAATGACATGGGAGCATAATGGTAAAAACTACTTTCACGAGCGTACAACTGCTACCCAGCAAACGGCTTTCTCATGGGTTGCACAGCTTCGTAGCTGGCTACCTAATGATATTGGCGGCATTTTCTGGTATGGGCTCGATGATGCAAACCTTTCGTTGCATACACCTTTTTATATTGGGATGACGCATCCACCTTTTGCGTATTCAGAGCAAAGTGGCGATATCCTGACCTATTCGGATAATTCTGCTTTCTGGACCTTTCAGCGTGTTTCGCATACTGCTTACCTTTTCTACGACAGGGCAATTGTTGACATCAGGAAAAAACAGAATGAGCTTCGCTCAAAGTTTGAGGCATACACCAATGTTATTGACGAGGCCGCTCAGAAATTGTACAAATCAGATCCAAATATGTGCGCTCAGTTTCTCACCGATTTTTCGCATAATACAGCCCAAAACGTTATGGATGAGTGGAAAAACCTTGGCAACTTCTTGCTGGTTAAATACCTCGATGGAAATGTAAAGCAGGAACGTGATGGTGAGTTTTTGCGTAATCCATGGGGATATCCTCAAAGCCCTAAGTTTCCAGGTTACCCCGATAGTTGGAAAGAAAATCTTATTAATAATACTGGAGAAAAGTTTTTACAGCCCGAACAAAAAAAATAGTTTTTGGGTTACTACTAAAATTTGAAAATAACTTGAGATGAAAGGGTTTATTGGAAAGATTCGCGCGAAAGCATCTAAGCTATTTGTTCGCTCCTTAGATTATGTTGAGATTATTGGGAACAAGTTGCCGCATCCTGCAACGCTATTCGCTCTTTTGGCAATAATTGTTGTTCTGCTATCGTGGCTAGGTCATGCTTTAGGTGCACATGCTACGCACCCTGTAGACGGAACTATTATTGAGGCGAAAAATTTGCTCAGTGCCGATGGGATTCGGTGGATGTACACCAATTTAATTGATAACTTCCTGAAATTTCCTCCATTGGGTTATGTCCTAGTTGTTATGATTGGTATTGGTGTTGCCGAGGGTTCAGGGTTGTTCACTACCATGATTCGTTCGTTGGTGTTAAGTGCTCCACCAAAGCTAATTACGGGTGCCATTGTTTTGGCGGGTATTCTCTCGCACTTGGCTTCGGAGGCTGGTTATGTTATCCTTATTCCTCTGGGTGCTATGATATTTCATGCATTAGGAAGGCACCCAATGGCAGGACTAGCTGCTGCTTTTGCTGGAGTTAGCGGAGGCTTTGGAGCAAACTTTTTTATTGGGTCAATCGACCCAATTTTGGCGGGAATATCAGAGTCGGCTGCACGAATGATTATGCCTAATATTACAGTGAATCCCGCTGTGAACTACTACTTCATGTTTGTATCTAGCTTTTTGGTGGTAATTGTAGGAACTTGGGTTACCGAACGTATTGTTGAACCAAGGCTAGGCAAGTACGAAGGAACAGCAGAAAAACTTCCAATTGAGCAACTTGGTAAAAAGGAGAAGAAAGGGCTTCGCTGGGCTGGCTTCTCCCTGCTAATCACCCTAGCATTATTAGCATTAACGGTTGTACCTGAAAATGGAATTTTCAGAGACCCTGAAACCAAATCGGTTTTGCACTCTCCCTTTTTTAATGGGATTATTATTGCAATACTTCTCATGTTCTTCATCCCAGGCTTAGTTTATGGTCTTATTGTGGGCTCAATTAAAAGCGATAAGGACGTTGCCAAATTTTTGGGCAAGTCCATGAGCGGAATGGGAGGATATATTGTGCTCGTGTTTTTTGCAGCCCAATTTGTTTACTTTTTCAACTATAGCAATTTAGGGATAATATTCGCCATAAAAGGGGCGCACAGCCTGCAATCCATCGGGTTAACTGGTGTTACCCTGATTGTTGCATTTGTTTTGCTCTCGGCGTTTATTAATATGTTTATGGGGAGTGCATCGGCTAAATGGGCCATAATGGCACCAGTTTTTATACCAATGCTAATGCTCATTGATCCGCCCTACCATCCTGGTTTAACGCAGGCTGCTTTTCGTATAGGCGATTCCGTTACTAATCTTATTACCCCCATGATGAGCTATTTTGCGCTTATTGTAACCTTTGCGCAAAAGTACGATGAGAAGTATGGTATAGGAACCATTATTTCAACAATGATACCTTACACTGTAATGCTAACCATTGGCTGGTTGCTATTGCTAGTTATTTGGATGCTTGTTGGAATACCACTTGGCCCTGATGGTCCATTATATATTCCTTCGTATTTTTTATCGTATTTCTTAAGGTTGTCGTAAAGGTTAAACTAGTATTAGTGATAGCTTATGCGACAGCCTTTTTTGTAATGATTTAAATCTTTTTTTAATGATTTTGCTTGGTAGCTAAGTATTTGCTGCGATAAGGGTGTAATACTATTATCTGTCGTAAACCATTGTTTTTCACAAAATGTTGCCTTCTATGATACTGATAAAAAATGCTGAAATATATGCTCCTCAATATCTTGAAAAAAAAGATGTTCTAGTTGCAGGATCAAAAATTCAGGCTATCGAAAATTGTATTGAAGTACCCAAGGGTTTAAAGTGTGAGGTAATAGATGCTACTGGGCAAAAACTTACCCCTGGATATATTGATGCCCACGTTCACATTGCTGGAGCTGGTGGCGAGGGCGGACCCGCTACTCGTACACCCGAAATTCAGCATAGTATGCTAGTTGAGGCAGGCGTTACCACAGTTATTGGATGTTTGGGTACCGATGGAATAACCCGAAATGTTGAAAGCGTTCTCATGAAAGCCAAAGCACTGCGGAGCGAGGGTGTTTCGGCGTGGATATATACAGGAGCTTACCAAGTTCCAACACCAACCATCACGGGCGATGTTGGTAAAGATGTTGCCCTAATTGATGAGGTAATTGGCGTGGGAGAGATTGCTATTTCCGATCATCGGTCATCGTGCCCAACTACCAATGAGCTAATTCGAATTACCGAGCATGCTCGTGTTGGCGGGATGCTTGGTGGCAAAGCCGGAATTATCAATATTCATATGGGCGATGCGAAAGATCCTTTTAAGCCAATACACGATGCTTTTGCCAAAAGTGAGCTCAACTATAAGCAGTTTTTCCCAACGCATTGCAACCGAAATCATCATATTTTTGAAGACTCAAAAGTCTATGGAAAAAAGGGTTGGATTGACCTAACCACCAGCTCATATCCTTATTTCCCTCAGTATGAGATTAAACCCTCAAAAGCATTGAAAATGCTTATAGAATCGGGCGTTCCAGTTGAGCATATCACTTTTACATCAGACGCTTGTGGTTCGTTACCCGATTTCGATCCTGAAACTGGGGAACTTCGTCAGCTCGAAATGGGATTGCCAAATGCCAATCATCGCGAGCTTGTTGATGCGGTTATGCAAGAGGGTTTATCTTTAGATGTTGCATTGAAAGTTCTTACCTCTAATCCTGCATCGGTGCTTAAGCTTAAGCAAAAAGGTAGAGTTGAAGTTGGTTACGATGCCGATTTGCTTCTTCTCGATGCCAATTTTAAGATTAAGAGCGTTATGGCCATGGGCGAAATTATGCTGCATAACTATAAACCTATTCGTTTTGGAGCGTATGAAGCAAAAAGGTAGCATATAGCAAAAGCAAAATTTTTTCCATTCTCCAAAACCCATATCTTTGCGGCCAAATGGAGAAAAGCCCCATTCATAACATACTAAGGCTTTACATTATAAAAGCGGCCAAATGGTTTATGCTTATTATGCCTATTGTAGTTCTCTTTTATCAAGAGAACGGATTGGGCATGAAAGAAGTGTTTATCCTTCAGGCCATTTATTCAGTTTCAATTGTTCTTCTCGAAATCCCTTCGGGATATTTTGCCGATGCGTTAGGCAGAAAAAATACACTTATTATTGGTAGCGTTTTGGGTTTTACTGGTTACCTAGTTTACTCGTTTTCTTTCGGGTTTTGGGGCTTTCTTGTGGCAGAAGTGGTTCTGGGTTTTGGACAAAGCCTAATATCTGGTGCCGATTCGGCTCTTCTTTACGATACGTTACTTCAGCACAAAAAGGAGGACGATTACATGAAACATGAGGGGAGGATGATTTCCGTTGGAAATTTTGCCGAAGCCTTGGCCGGTATTGCTGGTGGGCTTTTGGCAGCAATTAGCCTCAGATATCCTTACTATTTTCAGTCGATAATTGCTTTTGCTGCTGTGCCTGCTTCGTTAACTTTGTTTGAGCCAAAAATTCAGGGTGTTGCTGTTAAAATGGGCTTTGGTAAAATTGTAAAGGTAGTTAAGTATGCTCTTTTTGATAATAAGCAGCTGATGTGGAATATTCTATATTCGTCAATTGTAGGAGCATCAACGTTAACTATGGCCTGGTTTGTACAACCCTGGTTCATTAGTATTGACCTGCCAGTGGGCATGTTTGGCGTACTATGGACTTTACTTAACCTTACTGTTGGGGTTACGGCTTTGTTTGCATACAAGTTCGAGCATTTTTTGGGTGCAAAGTCTACGGTGCTTGTAATTACTATTATTCTTGCTATAGGTTTTTTTGGTGCAGCCTTTTTTCAGAGCCTTTGGGGTATAGTATTCCTTTTCCTTTTTTACATGGCAAGAGGGGTTGCCACGCCAGTGCTGAAGGATTACATCAATCGTATTACAAAATCCGATGTAAGAGCAACAATCCTATCGGTTCGAAACTTTGTTATTCGTATAATATTTGCTCTTTGGGGACCATTTTACGGTTGGTATACCGATGCTTTTAGCTTACAAGGCGCAATTGCTATTGCCGGTATGGTTTTCATAATCCTTTCAGGGTTTAGCTATCTCTTTTTTATCAGAACAAACTTTCAGAAGAGCTAAGTTTAAAGTGAAAATAGCTGTGATTTAATATCAATTTGAACAGTTTTCCTTACATTTTTATAAATATCCTCAATTTTATTTGCAAAGTCTAATTCATATAGCTTACCTTTGCAAAGTAATCACTTTTAGGGGTGCCTTAATACAACGGGCTGAGATCACACCCTTGGAACCTGATTCGGGTAGTACCGACGAAGGGAAAAAGAGTCATTCTTAATTCAACCTTTACGTATTAAACCCCTTTTACTGGTTGTTTGGCTTCGTTTAGGCCAATGCAGAAAGTGCACGCTGCAGTTTAGCCTTACGATGTTAAGCAAGAATTCTAAAAACCATTAAAAGGCTTAGTAAAATGAAAAAGATTTTGTTTTTGCTGTTTTGCACACAGCTGGCTTTATTTACAATTGCTTCACCTACCGAAACCGAAGGGGTAATTCGCATTACAGGAAAAGTACTCGATACAGATGGAAACCCGTTAGTAGGTGCGGTTGTTATTGTTGAGAATTCGCTGCTAGGTGCTTCAACCTCAGTAAATGGTAGCTACACGTTAAATCTTCGCAGGCAAGGTGAGTATAGCGTTACTGCTTCGTTTATGGGTTTTGCAAAGGAAACTGTAACCATTACAATTACCGATGATGTTGTTTTAGACTTTACCCTCGATCAGCAGAGTATAATGGGCGAGGAGGTAGTTGTTAGCGCAACAAGGGCTAGTAATAAGATGCCAATTGCCAAAACAACGCTTAACGCAAATGATTTGGAGGAGCGCAATACTGGTGCCGATATTCCTTACCTTTTGGAGACTATTCCCTCGGTTGTTGCGGTTTCCGAATCTGGAACGGGCATTGGTAATACCTCTTTTCGTATTCGGGGTACCGATGTTTCGCGCATAAACGTTACGGTAAATGGTATCCCGCTAAACGATCCTGAATCGCAGGGTGTATACTGGGTAAACATGCCCGATTTCGCAAATTCTGTTGATAATATTCAGGTTCAGCGAGGGGTTGGCACATCAACACAAGGAGCAGGTGCCTTTGGTGCGTCAGTTAATTTTCAAACCCGAACTTTTAACCCAACACCATTTGCCGCTACCGAATTACAGTATGGTTCGTTTAATACGCAAAAAATTGCTGTAAAGGCAGGTTCAGGTTTGCTAAACGAAAAGTTTAGCTTCGAAACCCGGTTTACAAAGCTTACCTCCGATGGCTATATCGAACGTGGATGTTCCGATCATCAGTCGCTTTTTGCAACTGGTGCATGGCATAGCACAAATAGCATACTTAGGTTTAACTTTATCCATGGAGATCAGCATACAGGTATAACCTGGGAGGGAACGCCCAGCCACATGCTTGAGACCAACAGACGATACAATCCTGCTGGACTCATTAGGGTTGATGAGCAGGGAAAAGAGCATTTTTACGATAACGAGTCGGATAACTACATTCAGAATCACTATCACCTAATTTTTAGCCATAGCGTTAACCCAAATTTATCGTTAAATATTGCTACCTTTCTTATTACTGGTAATGGATACTACGAGCAGTACAAAGGCGATAAGAAGCTATCGAGCTACGGACTTGACCCCATCGAAATTGGCGATACTACGATTACGAATACCGATTTGGTTCGGCAAAAATGGCTAGACAATTACCTATTGGGAACAACTTATGCCATTGAGTACAGAGCCAACAGGCTAACAACTACTTTTGGAGGGGGCTTTAACCATTACAATAACGATCACTTTGGTAATTTGCTTTGGACGAGCATTAATGCTGGTATACCCAAAGGTTATGAATGGTACCGAAATAATGGAATTAAAAACGATTTCAACATCTATTCAAAATCAACCTATGAGGTTATTGAAAACCTTACCCTTTTTGCCGATTTGCAGTATCGTACCATTGGTTACGAGCTATCAGGGTTCGATGATGATTTAGCGTCGCTCGATCAGGAGCATAGCTGGAAGTTCTTTAACCCCAAGGCAGGTCTTTTTTACCAGATATCGCCAGCACAAGAGGTTTTTGCCTCGGTTGGTGTTGCACATCGCGAACCCTCGCGAGCCGATATAAAGGATGCCATGAAGTGGGGTAACGACCAAACTCCAAAGGAGGAGCGATTGGTAGATTATGAGGTTGGTTACAGTTTTAAATCGCAGCTTTTTGCGCTGGGCGTTAACCTTTACTATATGGACTACACCGACCAGCTTGTGCTTACGGGTAAGCTAAGCGATGTGGGCTATCCACTAATGACAAACGTTGAGAAAAGCTACCGAGCAGGAGTTGAAATTACCGCTGCATTAATGCCTATCGATTGGTTGCGTTGGGATGCCAACCTTGCGTTAAGCAAGAATAGGATACTCGATTTTGTTGAGTATGTTGATATTTATAATTCAGATTGGGATCTTGTTGGACAACTTGTAAAAGATCCAGCTGATACCGATATCTCATTCTCACCATCAATGGTAGCGTCAAGCATTTTTTCTGTTCAGCCAACCGATGATTTAAATGTTGTTTTAACATCAAAATATGTTAGCTCGCAGTATATTGATAACACGAGTAGTAAGGAGCGCAAACTTGATGCATACTTTGTGAATAACCTAAAGGTTGGCTATTCCCTTGACTTAAAGGGTACTAAAGCCATTAACTTTCAGCTAATAGTAAATAACCTGCTAAACGAGCAGTACATAGCCAACGGTTGGGTTTATCGAGCAGTTTTTAATGATGGCAGTCCGGAGTACCGCGAGGACGGATTTTTTCCACAAGCGGGTATCAACCTTATGGGACGAGTTGTGTTAGAGTTTTAAGTTCTCCAAACCATAAATAAATTCAATCAACAAATGATTCTCTGGTTACAATCGCACTACATTGAACTTTTTGGCACTATTGCTGGCATTGTTTACCTCTTTTTGGAGATTAAACAGAAGATATGGCTTTGGCCATTTGGCATACTAACCTCGGCGCTGTACATATTTGTGTTCTTTCAGTCGAAGTTTTATGCCGATATGGGCTTACAGGTTTACTATCTTGCAATTAGCATATATGGTTGGTGGCATTGGGTTTACGGCGGAAAAAAATTGGAGGGCGATGAGCTACCCGTTTCACGCATAAGCCTTGGATTAGCCACAGTTTTAGTTTTTGTAAGCTTGGGCTTATTTCTAGTTCTTGTGTATATTCTAAAGAATTTTACCGATTCACCAGTTCCAATTGGCGATGCATTTACAACAGCCCTAAGCATTACAGCAACATGGATGCTCGCCCGAAAAATATTGGAGATGTGGTGGGTGTGGATTGTTGTAAACACAGTATCTTTAGCTTTATACATTTACAAAGGGCTTTACCCAACATCGGTGCTATTTGTACTATATGTAACCATGAGCTTTGTAGGATATGTTCTGTGGAGAAGATCATACCTAAAACAAAAGAGTTCTGAGCCTCAGCCATTAAATTAGTTCACATATGCTAAGGGTACTAAATTGATAATTCTAAATTAATGCTAATGTCAACAGTAATATTGGCCAACGGTCGTTTCCCCACTCACCCAATTCCGCTGAGTAAGTTGGCTAATGCAAAACGAATTGTTTGCTGCGATGGATCGGCACAAGGCCTCAACGGCATTGGTTTAGAACCTTATGCAATTGTTGGCGATTTAGATTCGTTATCGAGTGAGCTGAAGAGCATTTATGCCGATAGGCTATACCATTTCCCCGATCAGGACTCGAATGACTTAACCAAATCGGTTAACTGGTGCAAGGAGAGAGGCTACACAACCATTTCAATACTTGCAGGAACAGGCAAACGCGACGACCACACAATTGGTAATATTGGTTTGCTAACAAAGTACCTTGAACTAGCGATGGATGTTGAAATGGTAACCGATTTTGGCACTTTTGTGCCACTAAACTCAAATGCTCAGTTGGATAGCTATGCAGGGCAGCAGGTTTCCATATTCTCGTTTAATAATTCAACCAGAATTACCACAAGAAACTTAAAATATCCGATACAGGAGAAGACCCTACCTAGCCCTTGGATGGGAACACTTAACGAAAGCTTAGGCGATTGGTTTGAGATTGAATTTACCCCTGGGCCTATTATCGTTTTCAGAACGCATAAGAGCTAAAAAAAATCCCAGATCAGTAGTCTGGGATTTTTTTTTAACACTAATGCCTTTGGGTTAGTCGATAACGGTAATCCAACCGTGTTTGTCATCAATATCTCCGTACTGAATGCCCACAAGCGTTTCGTATAGCTTTTTCGATATTGGTCCTGGTTTTCCGTCGCAGCAGAATTTGTACACCTTTCCAGAGTCCAAGTCGTTTACCTCACCAATTGGCGAGATAACGGCTGCTGTTCCGCATGCTCCAACCTCTTCAAAAGTTTCCAGTTCCTCAACGGGCACGGGTCTGCGTTCAACCTTAAGCCCCATGTCTTCGGCTAAAGTAATTAAACTCTTGTTAGTTATTGAGGCCAATATTGAAGATGATTTTGGAGTAATGTATGTTTTGTTCTTAATTCCAAAGAAGTTGGCTGCTCCAATCTCATCGATGTACCTTTTCTCAACACAGTCGAGGTACATAGGTGCACCGTAACCAGCATCGTGCGCTTTTATGGTACCCCTTAAACTTGCCGCGTAGTTGCCACCAACCTTAAAGGTTCCTGTTCCAAGAGGAGCGGCACGGTCGCTATCGCGAACAATGGCAATTTTAACTGGGTTAAAACCTTCTTTAAAGTATGGTCCAACCGGAGTAACAAAAACAATAAAGGTATACTCTTTTGCTGGTCTAACACCAACTTCGGCACCCGAACCAAAAAGTAGCGGCCTAATGTAAAGTGATGCACCGGTTCCGTATGGGGGAACAAATTCTTCGTTCGATTTTACCGCTTTTATAATGGCCTGCAAAAAAAGATCGCTAGGTACTTTAGCCATGTGGATACCATCGGCTGAGTCCTGAAAGCGTTTTGCGTTTTCTTCCCAACGGAAAAGCCTAACCTTATTGTCTTTTCCGCGATATGCTTTCATCCCTTCAAAGGCTTGCTGTCCGTAGTGAAGTGCCGTAGCAGCAATGTGCAGTGGTATATATTCTGAATCGGAAACCTCAAGTTCGCCCCATTTCCCATCTTTGTATGTGCAGCGAACATTGTAGTTGGTTTTCATGTAGCCAAAGGGCAGATTGCCCCAATCGAGCTGTTGCATGATGACTGTTTTTTAAGATTATTAATAACTCCAAAAATACATAAATAGCTAGGATTGTGTTAACAAAACAATATGTTTTATGACAATGAAAACCAATACTAGACTAATTAATAACATAATTTAGATTCGCTTTTATGGCTATAGTTTAAAGAAGCTTACAGCATTTTCAAGGGCTACTGCTCGATCGTTAAGTTTTGTTGCGCTGTCGTTTAGTTCGTTAGCTTTAAGGGCATTCATTTGGGCTTTTTCACTAAGCTGAGTAATGGAGATGTTGATTTGTTCCGATCCAACGGTTTGTTCCGAACTTGCGGCGGAAATTTCCTGAACATGTGTAGTGGTACTGTTTACGTCAGGCAATAGTAGTTCAATTAAATCGGTTGACTCGTGAGTTGCCGAAACGCTTGAGTTAGCCGATTCGATTATTTCGCTTGCGGCAATTTTGCTCTTTTCAGCGAGTTTTCGAACTTCGGCAGCAACAACGGCAAAGCCTTTACCGTGTTCCCCTGCGCGTGCTGCTTCAACAGCAGCATTAAGGGCAAGAATATTGGTTTGAAACGATATGTCGTTGATGATGTTAATCTTTTCATTTATCCTGTTAATGGCATCAAGGCTAAGTTTCGATGAATGGGAAACCTTTTTCATCCCATCAGATACTTTTAGCGTTAACCCTTCGGTTTTTTTTGAGTTTTCGGAATTTTGCTGAATGTTCGATACCATTTCCTCCATTGACGAGGATACTTCTTCGATTGAAGAGGCCTGTATGTTAGCACTTTCAAGAATGTCGCTGGATGAGCTGCTTACGTGCTCGCCCTCCTGGGTAAGAATTTCTGTGCTCGATTTTATCTCCGATATAACCTCTATCAGATTCGCTTGCAGCGATTGAATGGAATTGGCAACAAGGCCAACCTCATCTTTTCTTATGGTATAATCTTTATCAATACTAACGGTTAGGTCGCCTTTGGCTACCATGTCAAGCAAGCTTGTTACGTTACGCAATGGTTTTAGCATTTTAGCAGAATATGCCAGCAGCACTCCAGTAAGGCCAATTCCAATTGCATTGGCTAAAAGTACTGGGTAAACCTCTGGATGCTTTGACGCTAAACTAGTGTTTACCGTAATAAATAGTAAGTTAACAACCCAGAGTAAGCCAATTTTTAAGAATACCGAACCTTTAAAAAAGTACCTTAAAATGAAGTAGGCAACGGGAATTCCAAGTACAAAGGTTGGAATTAATCGGATTAGAGAATCTATCATGGTAATAATTTTTAAATTTATACTTTGGTTACGATAAAGGTTGAACTAAGTTAAGCAATTTTAATCACCGTTTTCGATTATTTTTTCAAATAATTCCATCCAAATCAGTTTCTTTGTATTAAGTAGATAAACCGTTAATTAATGAACACCGATAGGTATATACGGCAAGTTTCCGTTAGAGAGTTTGGAGCAGAAGCACAAGAAAAACTACAAAAATCGAAAATTCTTGTAATTGGTGCTGGAGCACTTGGTTGCCCGGTACTTATGTATCTTACTGCTGCCGGAGTAGGAACAATTGGAGTACTTGATAGCGACGAGGTTAATCTCTCAAACCTACACCGCCAAGTACTATATACCGAGAAGAATATTGATGAGCCAAAAGCGTTGGCAGCATCAAAAAGGCTTTCCGAAATGAACTCAACGGTAAAAGTAATACCTCATTTTACCCATTTACATAAGGATAACGCCTTGTCGCTTATTAGTCAGTACGATTTGGTTATTGAGTGTAGCGATAATTTTCCGACCAAATTTTTGGTTAACGATGCCTGTGTAATGCTTGGTAAGCCTTTTATTATTGGAGGAGTCTTGAAGTTTTCGGGTCAGCTATCGGTATATAACTACAATGGTGGTCCAACTTATCGATGTTTAATTGAGGAAGAACCCGATCCGCTTGAAGCACCAACTTGCTCCGAGGCTGGTGTTATTGGTATGGTACCCGGTATAATTGGAACAATGCAAGCGCTTGAGGCGCTTAAAGTTTTAACAAAGGTTGGTAAAGTGCTCTCAGGCAGGTTGCTAAACTTTAACGGCCTAACCATGGAGTTTACTGAATTTGCTGTTGAGCTAAATCCAAAGAATCTTGAAATTACCGAACTTAGCGATTATGAATACTCTTGTCCCAATAGCCTTTTTGAGGGCAGAGAGCTTACAGGTAAAGAATTTTTAGAAATAGTTAATTCATCAGTTAAGCCTAGAGTTATTGCCTTGGCCGATGATGGTAAACCTTTGGAGTATAAAACGTATAGCTGGCCCACAATTCCTTTGTACGAATTGCCAAATCTAACGGTAAACCTTTCCTGCGATGAGCAAATAGTGCTTATATGCATGCATGGTTTTAAGAGTTTGGCTGCCATGCGTTATTTATTTAGTAAAAAAGGGTTTAAAAAAATTTTCCACTTAAAGGACGGATTGTCAACATTAAGCATTGAATAATGATTTGGAAGAACATTGTATTTGTAGCGCTGGGTGGCGGGGCAGGATCGGTTGCCCGATATTTAATTTCAACGCTGGTGCAACGAAATTCGTCAGGCGGATTTCCATGGGGAACTTTGGTTGTAAACTTAGCCGGTTGTTTTGCTATTGGCATTTTGTACGGAT
>Ga0334893_1002509_pt1 | contig 13608 bp, 15 predicted proteins | sample GraSluR3_MG_5_FD_207218 | JGI IMG/M metagenome (GOLD analysis project Ga0334893, IMG submission 207218) | Sludge microbial communities from methane-producing bioreactor in Wageningen University, Netherlands - Granular Sludge_09_05-R3 | ecosystem: Engineered > Bioreactor > Anaerobic >...
GGTTTGGTTGGATGCGTCGGTGGATGGTGAAGGCGTTACTTACATGTATCATGTCTAAAAAGGGGGTGTTTTAGTATGAATATTCTTTGTGGAATGCCGGGGGCTATAGCTCGTCGTAACCGTGTTAGCCATAACCTCTTAACAAGTAATCAAGCCACCGGAACCGACACACTCGGAGACACAACCGGATTCGTGCAAGCAGCAGGAGCTACATTAAGCAGCAGCACTGATCAAGCATATCAAGGCAGTAACAGCTTGAAAGTTGTAACAACGGCTGCACTTAGTAATGAAGGTATGGGATGTAATAAAACAACCACAACCCCTGGTCTATCATATGCTGCTACTGTTTTTGTATATGCCCCCTTAGGAGCTACATTAGCTTTGTATCATTTAAATTCGGACTGGAGTACTGCGGGGTCTACTTCATTCACAGGCACTGGGGCTTGGCAAAAGGTGACTAATACAGCAACCCCCAAGGCCGGCTCGACGGGGTCTTATATACAAATTTTCACAGTTACAACTAAGCAGGCAATTACTTTTTATGCTGACGCTTTGAAATTACAGCGAATAATACCATAAAAAAATTTGATTATTATGCAAGGACGGCTTTTAACTGTACTGGTTTTAAGCCTAACAACATTATCATTGATTAATTGTGTAGATGCACCGGTACAATCAAATAATATTCTTGATCCCACTGAAACAAAGGATTATTTTGATAAAATAGCAAATGCCCCCTACAAAGCCAACTATGACAGTAACCAACCTAAAAAACCGGAACAGTTCTGGCGTGATGGGTATGGTGACTGTGACGACAAAGCCGTAGCATTCCTAGACTACCTATATGGTAAGGGTGAAAGAAACCTCGCATTAGTAGTCTTATCTCATGAAAGCGGGGAATACAGCCACGCCACAGCCATGTGGAATAACCGGATATACGACCCCACAATCACACCCCCAATCTATAACATGGAACCGGAACGCTACTACACCAAACTAGAAAGCTTGGGATTCAAATCACGATACACCACACCATACAAACCCTAAAAAAACACAACTTCGTTAAACCGTGGTTTAACGAAAATCCCCCATTACTAACCAAAACAAACTATTTTTTTATTTTTTTATTTAAAAACACTAAAACAAATGATTATTTTTTAAAATGGAGGTATTACAAGATGGCACTAACCACAATAAGTGATGTGAAAGCCACAGCCAAACGCCGATACCTAAACTTTGACTACACAACACGATGGACAGACACAATAATCGGAGAAATAATCACAGAAGCACAAAAAGACATAGAAGAATACACAGGACGCATATTTGACGAACAAACAATAACAGACACATATAGCGGATATGAACAAGGAGGAGGATACAAACTCCAACTAAACCAATACCCTATAACCGACATAACATCAGTCACAATAAACGGCACAGAACAAACCGAAAACACTGACTACTACATATTAAATAGTGAAAGCGGATTACTCGGCTTTGAAACCGAACTACCCTCCAGTAGCTACAATAATATTGTTATAGAATACAAGGCAGGGTACACAACAACCGACAAAAGAGCCAAACGACTATGCGAAGACATAGTAATACTATCAATGTGGATGGAACGAGAAACACCACCAAACCTCCAAACAATCATACAAGACCCCAAAGGAGAAGTATATAACCGTATCGATAAATCAGACAGGATGAGAGATGTTGTATATGACATCCAATCACGTGTTGAGAAATTACCCCGCAAAACATTCTACGGCGGAATAGGAGGCTGAAACTATGGCGTACAGCACAGCAGCACAAGCAAGAGAATACATGCCTAAAGTGGACACGAACATTAGAAGTGATGCAGACCTCCTAAAGGATATTGAAAACAGCGACAACAGCATCATCAAACCAATATTCAGCAAACAATACGACCTAACTGACTCTACAATAACCACAAACTTAACATTTGTAGAGTTCAGCGCAAAATGCGGAGCATTACAATGTATGAAAACAATATACAGTGCTAATCAACGAAGCGGTCTTGTAGCAGACATTGAACAACTGGAAAAAGATGTAGATGAAATGAAAAGACAATTCATGGTAGGAGGATACCGCCTATGACCATGAGCCCCGAATATGAAAAATATGATGATATACTCGACAACGCCGTATCACTCCTAAAAGCCAACACAGACATAATCAGTTTATGTAGTAATCAGGACAGTACAGTCCGTGTATATGACAATGATGCCCAAATATTTGCATACAATCAATACCCTGGAATCACAGTTGAATTAATAGACATAGACCCACACGAAACACAACCAATAGGACACGTGAACAAAAGCATTAAAGCAGTGATAAGGGGATATGTGGAAGTTTTAGATGCTGCAACTGTTGGAAGACAAAGATTACAACTCGCTGGTGCAATAGAACGAACATTCACAGACAACTTCACATGCAACGACATAACATGGGACACCGAGTGGAAAGGCACAAAAATAAGGTATCATATTGATAAAACACCCGAAGGAGATATTGGATTATTTTTAGGATATTGTGAAGTAACATTTATTTTTAAAGCATTAATACAACGCTTTTCAAGCTAATAAAATATTATATAAACACTTTTTTTTGAGGTAGAATAGCATGAAAACAGTTAAACTAAAATTTAAAGGATTTACCAAGACAAACATAAAAGGAATAGGAATATTCCAACCCGGAGAATCCAAACCCGTAGAAGAACAATACGCCAAAAAACTGGCAAAACAAAACCCTAAACTATATGAAATACAAGAAAACACCCAAACAAAACAAAACAAGGAACCAATAAAGGAGGAATCATAAAATGACAGCATACCCCGGAACACCCCGATGGATGGGATTAGGAATAGAAACCGAACGTGGAACCGCAGTAACCCCAAGTATATACGTACCATACGAAAGCTTCGACGCAACACAAAACGCAGAAGAATACAGCCCAATAGAACACACAGGAAGCCTAAACACACGAAGAAGCATAATCCGACCCTACAACGACAGTAACATCAACATAAAAGTAGACGCATTCCCCGAAATGATACTTGAACACGCACTATACGCCGCATTAGGATCTAAATCCAGTGCACAACAAGGAGCCACCGCAGCATATCTCCACACATTCACAGAGGACAGTGACAGCCGACCAACATTCACAATAATGGCAAACATGACCACAGACGATGCAACAATCGTCCCAGAAGAATTTGCATCGTGTATGTTAAACAAGTTCAGTTTCAGTACTAAGGAAAAAGAAGGAGCTAAATTAGACCTTGACTTCATAGGATATGGTGTAAACCTTGACACAACCGACCAAACAGAAAGTTACGCAACCGATCCATTACCATTCACATTCAACCAGATGAAATTTGAAAGAGAAGAATATGGAACCACACCATCAAGCCTAGTAGAAGACGCAAGAATCACAGAATTTGGGATAGATATAGAAACAGGTGTAGTGGCACAACAAGTAAACAACCAATCCACCAGCCCCGGTGAAATGATACACACAAAAATGGACGTATCCGGAAACATAACCTTCGTATTTGAAGATTTAACAGATTATAAAAAATGGCTTGGAGGCGCAAGCGCAACAGAAATGGGAACATCACCATACTACGAAAACGTGAAACTAACATTCACTGGCGCAAACATCGCAAGTACATATGACTATCAATTAATATTTTACCTCCCTAAAGTATACTTCCGAGAATACAAAAGAGACGATGGTGACATGACCAAAGTAAATATGAGCTTCTGGGCACTATTTGATGATGTAACTGACAAAACTATCAGCGCAACATTGCAGAGCCAATTAACAAGCATAGCATAAATATTAAATCCTTTTTTTTATACTTATTTTTTTTTTTTATTATAGTGGTGAGTAATTATGGTAAAAATAAATGATGAAAAAGCATTAGATTTAAGATACAAAAGCCAAATAGAATTTCCAAGCGGAAGCGGAGAGATAAAGAAGCTTGGACGAACAAATAAAATAATGACACGAGAATTAAGGGAATTAATAACTAAAGCAAGCACACTCCCCGAAACCAGCCCCATCAAAGAATTAGAAAAGATGGATGAAGAAATTAGGAAGATGATAAAAAAGTTCATATCACCCATTTCCAAAAAAGAATTGGAAATTGTGGAAGAAGACGACTTAATATACATCCTTGAATTAATAGAAAAAAGAAAATTAAGAAGACAAGGATATAATGACAAACAAATAACCGAACTGGAAAAAGCAGGTGTGGAAGAGCAGTTCCAAAAAACATTGCATTTTATCAAAACAGGTGAAGTATTAGAGGATTTTCCGAACCAGAATATGGAGAAGGATGGGAATATCAAATCTTAATACAACACTTTAATTATAATTCATTTGAGGCAGTGGAAACCGAAGATGATCAAAGAATTGCCATATTACTCAAATATTACTGGAAAGAACAAGAAAAATTATACAAGGAACCAGAACCACCAACACCTCGGATGAACACAGAGGATCCAGCACATAAACAAAACATTGAACAAATGAAAAGAGAATTAGGAATACATTAAAATGCCATCTGGAATGATATTGCACACATCACAGTTCCGACAGAGAATGCAAGGACTTCGTGGAATGGTGGATTCAGAAAAAATATCACTTTTAGAGATGGGAGCCACCAAACTCGGAGGATTAGCTAGCGAAAAAGCACCAGTACAAGTAGTACCACACCCAGAACATGGTGGGCTTTTAAAAGAATCATATGAAACAGAATTATCATTATCCAGCACGTCTGCGGTTATGTTCGCACCAGTAGACGACAGAAACAATTATATCTATGCTGAAGTACAGGAAACCCACAAAGAATTTCGCCACATAATAGGCCAAAGCAACTACCTTGGAGACAGCGTAGACGAATACGGACAAATCTGGATAGGAGAAATTGCAGCCGCAATGCAAAAACTAATGTAAAAAAAAAAGTTTGATTCTTTTAACAAATTTTAGGCTAAAAAGATGTAAGCTAAAATTACTACAATAATAATAAAAACTACCGCCATCCAACCAGCATTTTTTTCTTTTGCTTCATCCTTCTTTTTTTGATTATTATAAAATTCCATTTGGGCTTTTTTTAATTCATCATCATTTATTTTATCTTCTTTTTTCATGAATAATTTTTTTATTAATCATATTATTTAACTTTTACTATTTTTATATATTTTCACACATTAACAGAGACACAGAGGTACACCAATGGTATATCAAGCCGGAGTCATACGAGCAGAGCTTATTTTAGACACTTCTAAATTTGCATCAGGAATTAACAGAGCAGTATCAAGCGTATCAACACTCAACAGAACAGGCAAAGCAAACATTGGAGGATTAGCCACATCCACCAGTAAAGCCACAAGGGTAATGAGGATGCTGGATAGTTCTTCATCCAAAGCAGGCAAATCCACCATGACCCTATCCCAAAGAGTCGCCGAAGCAAGGGGAAGTTTCACCACAATGAACACTGCGGTTGGACAATCACCATCAAAAATAGGGGGATTCAGCGGAGCAATAACAAAAGCCGGAGGAACAGTAAAAAGCTTTGGTACTGGTATAAGTAAACTTATGAACACATTTGTAAGTTTTAATGTTTGGTTTGGTATATTAGCAGCAGGACTAATTGGTAAATACACTGTTGGAGCGGCGATGGCTAATGAAGAAAACAAGTCAATGTTCCGATATATGGGAATGACCAACAGCGAAGTAGAATCATTGGTTGGTAATCTTAATAATTATGCTGCTGCTGCGTCGAAGGTATCAATGCCAGAATTGACAAATGCATGGAAAAAGGTGCGTATGTCAGTTAAAATGACAGGGGCAGAGATGAGTAAATGGATTCCTGTTATTGGGGATACAATTGCACTATTTAAGAATGAAGGTCGTACTGCTCAGGATGCGTCTCTTGCGATTTCTGATGCTATGTCTAATCAGTGGAGGCGTATGAGGGAGCTTAACATTGAGAAGCAAGACCTTTTAGATACTGGTTTATGGAAAGGCAGTACAAAAGATGTTAATGGTTTTTTTGCTGCTTTACAGAAAGTATATCAAGACCGAGGAATTGAAGGTTACGCTAACAAGGTAACATCTTTACAAGACCAATGGGAGATGTTGAAAGAAAAAATACAGCTTGCGGCTATGGCTCTTGGTGAGGCGATGATTCCAGCCCTTACTGCTCTTACTTCTGGTTTTTTGGGTCTTATTAGTGCGTTGGGAAATGAGTTTACAGGTTTAGGAATAGGAATTGCTTCTTCTTTAATTGTTCTTGGATTTTTTTGGGATACATTATCCACTATTGGTTCTAGTATTAAATATGTAACTGTAAAATTAGCTGCTTATATTTTAAGTGTTGAGGCCGGTACGGTTTCTCAGATGGGTTTTGCGGCAGCTGCTAGGGCTGTTACCGTTAGTTTATTAACTAATCCATGGACTTGGGCTATTCTTGGTGTTACTGCCCTTGCTGCTGCGGTTTACATGGCCGGTGAACATTATGGCTGGTTTAAAAGTAATGTTGAAAGGGCAAATAGTGCGTTAAGCCGTGGGAAAACGGCTGTTGATAATGCAAAGAAAGCTCAGAGTGAAGCTCAGAAAGAAGTTGATAAATGGAGCGCTGCACTGGCTAAAGCCACACCAGGCACTGCTGAATATGCTAATGCGGCGGAGAAACTTAAAATAGCTAAAGGGAAATTAGCAAAAGCAACAGCAGAGGCAACAAGAACAGAAAACGATTATAATAATGCCAGCGAAAGACATGCAGCAATTATGAATGCTAATGCTGAGGCTAGTGATAGATATGTGAAAGCTTTACTCAGATATAAAGTTGCTACTGGTCAAATAAAACAAGCTGAAGCAGAAAAAATATTAAAAGATACGGAATGGCAAAGTGTATTGAGTGAAGAAGATATAACAACAAGTAAAGGAACGTATAGTTTTAATGTGTTGGCAGGACCCACACAGGCATTAGGAGAGGCTTCTTTAGGGGCGAAACTGATAAGTGGAACAACCATTACTCCGACAAAGGGAGAAAAACAGTATGCTTATGAGGGAGATATAAGAAGAATTGTTTTAGATACACAAAAAGATTTCTGGGCTAAAAATTTAGCTGTAGCAGGATTAGAATTTGGCCAATTAAAGGATCAAGGCTGGAATTTGTTACAGTCAAGTTGGTTGGTACAACCGGCAAAATCTATAATGGAATATTTAACTGGTGGTGGTAAATCAACGAGTTTAACTCCTACAAGTGTTGGTGCCGAGACTGTTTCTACTGTACAAACTACTGGTAGGGCTGATTTAACTGGGATGGCAAAGGCGGGAATATCCGCACTCCAAAGCACTATTAAAAGTGGTATTAGTGGGCAGGCTAATTTATCATCTACTGGTGCGGCTATTGCTAATGCAGGTATTAATTTATTGAAGAGTCGTATTAAAGGGTTCATGAATCTTACCACACACGGTAGTAATATAGCTAAAGCTGGAAGAAATGCTTTGACCAGCCATATAAGAGGATCAACTAATTTATCATCAATAGCTAGCAGTGTAAGAAATGCCGGGGTAAGCGATATAAGAAGCGGAATAAAAGGTAGTTTAAATTTATCTTCATTATACACAGCACTAAAAGCGGCTGCTTTAGGTCAACTCCTTATAAGAGGTCCTGGTGGTAGTTTAAGGAATATAAGAAATCTTATTAAAACCACTAGGTCTAGTGTGGCAACTAAAAAAAGTGCAACCTCGGCTGATGCTACTGCAAGGAGTATTATAGGTGCTCATGGACCGGGTGATTTCACATATGAAGGATATGGTGGAATAGGGCAGAGTATAAATGATACTTTGTCTAGGATGGCTGGTAATTGTGTTGATGGTACGTTGGCACAGTTGGCTTTGGCACAATCTTTTGGTATTCCTGCTGAGATGATTATGGGTACTTGGATGGGTAGTCCTCATGTTTGGGCGCGTATTGGTGGTAAAGATAGAGATATTGCTAATCATAGTTTGACTGGTAGTTGGAATCCTCCGCCGGCTGGTCCTTCTAATAATAGGAAGGATAGGAATGTGGATCGGTCTATACATCTTCATTTTCATGATAAAGTATATGGTATGAATGATTTTGGGAAACAGGTTAGACGGATTCTTGATGCTGAGGTTAAAGGAATTTTTTAATTTTCTATTTTTTTTTGAGGTGATTATTTTTGGCAACTGTTGCGTGGATTGGACCAATTGCTTTTGAAGTTTATGCATTGATTGAGGGGGATAATTGGAATACTGAATCAGAGGTAAATGTGAGTAGTGCGAGAGGGGTTAATATGGTCTCTCCTAAAGGTATTCACACTACTAGTGATAGTTTTAGTATTGATTGTACTGCTCAGCAAGCATTTGATCTTTATGAATTAAGTAGAAGGGATGAGTTGGTTTGGATTGATAGTACAGCTAATTATAATATTTATCAGTTTCCACATCGTGGATGGTATTATATAAAAAATGTTAGTCTTACTGAGCGTTATCATACTAATTATTTTAATGTGGCTATCGAAATTATTAAAATTACTAATAATCAGTATGATTATTTGAAGATGGATTATACTAATGGTATTGAGGATAACACAACATTGACTCATACTTATGATGATGTTACTGCTACTCATCATTTAACGGATGATTTCAGCACTTTTGACACAGTTACTAATTGGGAGTCTGCATTTAAAAGTGGGATGACTACGGGAAGCATAAGCAGTAGTGGTGGTAAACTTGTTTTTACTGGTCAAAGCGATGTGGATGGAACCACTGGTTACATGGCTACTGTTACCCAAAATAGTTATGACTTGCCATTTTATATAGAGACTGATTTGGAGAAAGTCTCAGCACCCGCTGGCTATAACCACGTATTAATGTTCAGCATACTACCAAATAAACCTTCTACTATCACAGAATGGCTCACCGCACAAGAAAATGGTGTAAATATAGCCCTGCGGGTGGCGAGTGGAGGTACAACCTTTGAAGTATCCAAAAAAGTGGGTGGAGCATGGACAACCCTTTACAGCACAACCACTACTGCCACAGTCTCAGGATTCAAAATAAAATACCAAGCCGATACCACACTCACCGTATACTTCAAAGAGGATGGTGGGAGCTATTCAACTGTTTATAATGCTAAAACAGGTTTAGATAATTATATAAAAGATTTATATTTATCCTACCTTTTCATGAACAAGGACAGCACCTCTGCCTCACTTAAATCATCAAGTATAGATGTTTATAGTTACACTCAATCCACCTATCCCAATATTGTAGCCCTACCACAAGGTGCAAGCTTAGAGACGGCGGCGGATTTTAACCGGGCCGGATTGGGAGGTAATATTCCATGCTATGAAAATCCCACAGAGGACCTGCTTTTCACGGCAGATATTGACACTGACCCTACAAATATTTATGATGGGTCGGTGAAGGTTTATAATGACACCACACCAGTTTATGGGTGTGAAACCGTCTACGGTGATGTTGGCGACTTCAACATGAACAATGGGTTAATAAAATTAGCTGTGGATAGTGAGGATGACTACATAGAGGTTCACGCTTACCATACCTCGGCATGGAATCTTATTAATAAATTTGCACCTGGTACTGGTACAACACCAGATGGAATAAAATTGATCAAAATAATATATAACACATCAGAAAAGGTTATAGTGCAAGTTAATAGGACCTATTGGCACATGTGGCGTGGTAAACCGTTCGTAATGGTAGAACACCCATACCATGACCTTGGGTATATTAGGAAGACATGTTATTATCATGATGTATCAACCACCACAGACCCTGCAGCTGATGCGGATATAACTATGGAAGATGATTTTTATTGTAACATTTACAGTAAAGGAACCGGTGATTGTACCACCCCTGATCCTGCGGATGATTACAGATTGCAAATAATCCAAATAGATCCTACCACAATCAAATCCGATTATATTCCTGCGTGTGGTTGCACAGGTATTGGTTGGTATGATGCCACAGAAATCTATACCGACCCTAATGGATATTTAAGTATTGCACAGGAGTTTATGACACAAACCGTTCAAAAAATTAAGTATGAGAGGTCATGAATATGGTTTTAACTAGTTTCAACCCCACAACCACCCACATACCACAAAACACGGTAATCAACGACCCTTACATCCGGGTGGATATGGAATGTAAGGATCATAACTATCTCTATTTTTATTATTTTAAAGATTGGAGTAAAAGTGCTGCGGTGGAAGAGGTGGAAAGCCTCGGCGAGAAATGGGTGCAAATCAACCCCAAAAGTGCCAGTGCATCTGTAAATCTAATTAAAACAGTGAACATAGGAAAAGAGGGATGGTATCGTATACGTGTACGGCTACGTCGGGGGCCTAAATTAACCGGAACAGCCACAATAACCATTGCTGGGACACAATTAGATGACACATTCAACCCTTATAAAACATATTATGCTCAGGATCATATATCTGAATTGGATTATGGTCTTAAATATTTAAATAGTGGTAATACTGCTTTTCAGTTAACTATCACAAAAGATGTGATGGTAAAATCTATTAGAATACAGAGAATAGAAAAATATAGCACAAATGACACACAAGACAGCACAAGGCTTAATATTAAAAACATGGAGTGGACACAGAACGGAGTATCTGAATTAAACACTGCTACAACAGTTGTAGGAATGAAAGAAGATTATTATGATTTAAGTAATGATTATAGTCGCCTTAAATTTGACTACGGCGACCAAATAAGAATATATACGGGTCAAAATTACCGTGACACCAAGTGTGTGTTTGGAGGATACCTTGGAGATTATAGTGAAAATTTGAAGGAAGGAATAATCACGTTAAACTTTGTGGATCGGCTTTATGATTTAGAACGTCGCCCTGCTTATAAAAATTTCCGTGTAGGTAGTAGCAGCACATCTACTGAAAACAATATGTTTCCTATGATAAATTTTGGAAACGCCTTGGATGCTGCTAAATATTTCTGTGAAACAAGTGAAATAAGATTAAATGGTGAAAATATTCACTCATCATTCACAGATAGTGATACAAGTACACGGAGCTACTGGAAAAGTTTTGGAGCTACCACCCATTATGACAGTATGAGTAATAATGGGGGGTACTGGAGAAGCCTTTATAGTAAAGATGGTAATCCTAAACCATGCTACTATTTTGGTGTGGGAGCTTCGACGGGTGCGGGTTATATTAAATTATTTGAGGATAACAGTCGTTATATTGATGCCAGCCAACTTAACCAGTTTACCATGCAGTATAAGAAAGCTGGACGGTATGGTGTAACTTATTTCCCTGCGGATATTGCCTTTAAAATGCACACTGAGGAGGAAGCTTATGATGATGCGACTTATTATTATGTGAAGTTCACAGGAAATAATACGACTAATGTGATTGGTAAAGTCACACCTAAGGATAATAATAGTTGGAATAATATTAGTTTTGATTTACAGGAACTGTTTGATAATTACAAGCCCAGTAGCAATTATTATATTAGTGAGATAAGCCTGCGGAGCACTATTGCAAGTTATCAGACAAGCACACGCCAGAATAGGGCAATACTTATAGATAATATTAGTATGTATAGTACTGCCACTGATGTGGGCTATTTAGAGGATAGTGAGGTTAAAACGCCACGTGAACATTTAAAGGAAATGTGTGATAAAGCCCGTTTAACTGCTTACGTAGATTATAATGATGATCCACGTCTTGACAGCTTAGTTGTGTTAAAGGAAAAGGATGAAATAGTGGACACAGAGGCACGTGAAGGTGTGAATATTCTAGAATGTGGGGAAATAAAATATAATCCTCTTGAGGAGCTTTGTAATAACAGTAGTAAAAGTTACATGATAGATGAGGAAAAAACAGGCATCGTATTTAGTAGTAACCATGAATCATACCAGCACTATGATTGGAAGGGAAAACATGAAACTTTAACTGATATTAAGAGTAAAGGAACTGCTCAAGCTCTTGCTAATAATGAAGTGGGGTTTAACAAGTATATTTATCCCTCATTTGACATCACCCTTCAGGGCACGTGTAATCTTAAACCAGACCAGTATATGAATGTAACCTTTGACAGTGCCCGTTTAACCGGTAATCATGAAGTAAAATCTATAATTAATTATGTAAATTTTGATGATGATGATATTTTCACGACACAATTAGATCTTGGTGAACCTAGCCGCAGATTCCGGAACTTATTATCCACGGTTTTGGATAAAATACACAAAGGAGAAAACCAGACAACGAGTGGGGCATATGATCAAGATACATTACGTAGACTGGGAAAAGCCAGTCCTGGTGGATTTATAGGGGTGAAATAATGGTAGTTATAAGAAAACAATACAGTGGTGCGGATTTAATACAGGAAGATTTATTGAGCTATAATTTCACCGCAACAGAGGAAGAGGATGCTTATTATAATCCCCCCAGTAATGATGAAAGGGTGGAGGGTTTGATGCAGTTAACACACGCCATTGTGGAGTCTAATAATTTTCATTGGAACTATGTCAGAGTAAACTGGACATATAGTACTCTAATTGCCTCGGAAGTTTTTGAGGCTTTATTCCAACTTTACGGTGTAACACTACAAGGAGATGATGTGTTACTTGGTGAGCAGAGTGTGACTACTATAGGTACAGAGACAACAGATGATATACTTTTTGACCTTAAACAATGTGTAGGATTACCACCTCTTATTAATCTTCCCGGAACAACCACCGCTGGAAAGATACGGCTTAATCTTCCATTTAAATTTGAAAACTATGAAGATGACAGTATAAAACTCTACTACAACAGCGGTGGTAGTAGTGTAACACAAGACACCGGTACAGATAGTAATTATTATATCACATTCACCACTCCTGGTGGATTAGTCCCGGGTGAGGATTGCTATGTTTATGTTGAGGAATTAAATGATTACATATTTGAAACTAACACTGTACCGGTTAGTAACCAGTCAATATTGCGTTTAGGCTATGACAATCCTAATAATTATGCGGGATTACGGGTTAAAATATTAATAGATGGTGATAGTGATTATAATGTTACAATAAACAGTATAGATTTCTGCTATGAGGTGAACTAAGCTATGGCAATTGAAACATTCCTCTCTGGCATGCCACAGGGACATACCATGAAATGGAACGCCCCTGATTTCATTGGAAAAGATGGATATTTAGCCTATGATTCCACATACTACCTTGAAAGCGGAGTAAAAGTAGATGGTGCGGATAAGGAAATCTTTGACAGTGGTGTAATGCAGAAGGGAGATTTTGAAGGATTTTATGATATATATTTTATATATGATTTTGTTAGCACATCTGGATTGGAGTTTGGAAATAGTGTATTTGAATTAGAAGTCTATAAGGATGGGTCAAAGGTAACTTGGACAAGTGGAAACCATGACGGTGGGAGTATTTACATATCTTATATTGATAGCAGCACCACCACCACTTGTATATCTCTTTATTTCAGTCCAAATAGCACATATCAATTGAAACTGGT
>Ga0334893_1002514_pt1 | contig 13595 bp, 11 predicted proteins | sample GraSluR3_MG_5_FD_207218 | JGI IMG/M metagenome (GOLD analysis project Ga0334893, IMG submission 207218) | Sludge microbial communities from methane-producing bioreactor in Wageningen University, Netherlands - Granular Sludge_09_05-R3 | ecosystem: Engineered > Bioreactor > Anaerobic >...
GCTTTCGCAGGCCATCGAAACCGGAAGGCAGCAGTGGATCGAAAGCCTCACACCGGTTACCATCACCCCGGATGATGTGGCGGCGGTGGTCTCATCCATGACCGGAATTCCCATAAGCAGAATGGGAGAGAACGAGCTGTTCCGGCTGGCGGATCTCGAGAAGCGTCTTTCCTCGAGGATCGTTGGCCAGGAAAAGGCCATTGGAGTCATTGCCCGGGCCATTCGAAGGAGCCGTGTCGGTCTCCGCCCACCGGATCGCCCCGCGGGATGCTTTCTGTTTCTGGGGCCTTCCGGGGTCGGGAAAACCGCAACCGCCGCCGCCCTTTCGGAACTCATTTTCGGCGACCGCCTATCCCTGATACGGATGGACATGAGCGAGTACCAGGAGAGTTTTTCAGGATCCAGGCTGGTGGGGGCCCCCCCGGGTTATGTCGGCTACGATGACGGGGGTCAGCTTACAGAGAAGGTCCGCCGCCGCCCCTACTCGGTGGTGCTGCTGGACGAGATGGAAAAGGCCCACTCCGACCTTTTCAACATGCTTCTTCAGGTGATGGACTATGGAACCATGACCGACAACATAGGAAGAAAGATAGACTTCAGAAACACCATCATCATCATGACCGGAAATGTCAAAGGCGGATCCTCGTCCCGAATGGGATTCTCCCCCTCGCAGGATCAGGAGACAACCTCCATGGATGACATGAAGCGGGTGTTTCCGCCGGAGTTCATCAACAGGCTTGATGAAGTGGTGGTATTCAACCATCTGGAACTGGAACATGTGAGAACCATCGTCGATCTTCAGCTGTCCGGCGTCAAGGACAGGCTTGCCGCGCTGCGGGTAAGCCTTGAGGTCGATGAATCCGCGCTGGATTTTCTGGCCCGTCGGGGCTGCAGCCCTGAAGCGGGGGTGAGGCATCTTCAGCGAACGATACAGCAGCACCTTGAAGACCCCCTCACCGATGCCCTCATCCGGGGAGACATCGCGGCCGGCGCCTGCGTCACCGTTTCCGTCGGTGGCGAAAGCCTGGCCCTGCACACCGAAGAAACCCGAATTCCGGAAGGCGTAAAGAGTTGAAACACCTACTCCTGATTGTACTGCTGGCAGCCCTCGCTTCCCGGGCCTCGGTGGTGGAGCGGATCGATATCGAGGGCAACACCTATGTGAGCGACTCCCTGATCGTGAGAACACTGGGAGTGAGAATCGGAGACCCGCTGAACGAACCGCTGATCAGCGGCGGTATTCGAAGCCTGTTCGAGCTGGGTTACTTCCAGAATCTCATGGTCTACTCCGATTCCTCCTCACCGGGCTTTGTGAGCCTGCTGATAAGGGTTGAGGAAAACCCCATAGTGGGCGCCGTAAGGTTTGAAAACCCCGGGAGGCTCAACGAATCGAAAACCCTGGACAGCCTGATGATTTTCCCCGGCCAGACGGTCTCCATGGGAAGAATCAGCAATGCCGAAGCCCTTATAAGAAGCCTTTACGCAGAAAAGAACAGGCATCTGGCAACGGTTTCCGCCCGCTGGGAAGAACCGGACCACCAGGGCAGAAGAGACCTTGTCTTCGTATGCGACGAAGGGCCGGACATTCGGGTGGGGGAGATAGTTTTCACCGGAAACCAGGCATTCACCGACAGGGAACTCAGGGGGCGGATGAACACTCGTCAGCGCAGTTTCTGGAGAAGCGGAAAACTGAAGGAGGACGAGTTTGCCCAGGATTCCAACAGAATCGAGGAGCACTACCAGCGCAACGGTTATCCCGACGCCAGGGTTGTAGGGTCCACCCGGGAGTTGATGGAGAGCGAAAACCGGCTTCGAATAACCATTGATGTCCACGAGGGACCGTACAGGACTTTCGGCGCGGTAAGCTATCTTGGCGGAGCCTCCATTCCCGACTCAACCCTTGTGAGAGCATCGCGGATGTCTCCGGGGCAGGAGTACGACATCAGGGCGCTGGAACGCACCCTCGACAACCTGTACACCCTCTATCAGGACAAGGGATACTTCTACGCCTCCGTAGAGCCCCAGCTTTCCACGTCGGAAGAGGGCGCCGTCGATGTGGCGTTTCGGATCGTGGAAGGGGAAAGGGCTCACATCCGCCGGATCGACATAACCGGTAACACCAGAACGCTGGACAATGTAATCCGCCGGGAACTCACGGTGTACCCGGGCGACATGTTCCAGCGATCAGCCCTGATGCGAAGCCTTAGAAACGTTTACTATCTTAATTACTTCAATGATGTGGTGCCGGATTTCCTTCCCATTCAGGATTCCCATGATGTCGACATGGTTCTGAGGGTTGAAGAAAAGACCACCGGCCGGGCGGGGCTGGGAGCGGGCTACAGCGGGTACGAGGGTATCAGCGGTTATCTCGAGTACCACGAAGACAACTTCCGGGGCACAGGACAGGTGATCAGCGGAGCGTACCAGTTTTCCAAGCGCAACCAGAACATCCAGTTGGGCTTTACCGAACCATGGTTCAGAGATACCCCCCTGACGGTGGGAGCACAGTTGTACCGCACCGCCAGCAATTATTCCGAGTATGACAGGCTGAAGATCGGCGGATCGGTACTGGTGGGCAGGCCCATCCCCGGCCTGGACTATGTTCGGGCGTCGGTGCGATACACTCTGGAAAGAGTTGATGTCTTCAACATCACCACAGACTCCACCAGCTACTACTACGACCTGCGGAACACCAGCTGGCCCAGATGGGAAAGCTCCACGAGGTATGTTGTTTCCCGGGACAGCAGGGACAGGCAGAATTTCCCCGGCGAGGGTTCCGTAAACACCCTGACCATGCAGCTTGCCGGTGGTCCTTTCGGAGGGGACATCGGCTATCAGAAGTATCTCCTTGATTCCCAGTGGTTTGTGCCGGTCTGGTGGAAGTTCTACCTCACCCTCCGGGCCAGGGCGGGGTTCGTGGCCGGTTTCGGAGGCGAGCAGCCTCCCGCCTATGAGTTCTTCCAGCTTGGAGGAACGGGCTTCTACGGCCTGAGGGGCTACAACGATAGAAGCATCGCCGCGGTGGAAGGTTTCGAAACCGTTGGTGGAAGAACCATGCTGATCCTCTCCGCGGAATACAGGCTCAGAATCATTGACCAGATTCAGCTGGCTTTGTTCGGGGATGCGGGAAACGCCTGGAATCGCTGGTCCACAATGGATCTCAACGACCTTCACCGGGGTGCCGGTCTGGGTTTTCGGATCGAGGTTCCAATGCTGGGAATACTGGGGCTGGATTACGCCTACGGGTTCGACGGTCCACGCCCCGGATGGAAACCGCATTTCCAGTTTGGAACAAGTTTCTAAGCAGGAGGTCGATTTGAAGTACGCAGCATTTCTTATTCTTCTGGCATGCGCCGCGGCATTCAGCCGGGACATGGCGGTAGTGGACTCGAAGAGGGTATTCGATACTCTGGGCTCCGTCAGGGATGCCAGGGAACTTCTGGAGGAGGAACTGGACAAATGGCAGGCCCATGCCGATTCACTTCAGCAGGAAGTGGACGAGATCAGGGCCGACCTTGAAAGAACCATGGTGATGAGCCCCGAACGGCGCATGGAACGGGAAGCCCTGCTTGTACTGAAGGAGGGAAACCTTCAGCGGTTTCTCAGCGATGTATTCAGCCCGGGCGGGCTTCTGGAGAGGCGAAACGAACAGCTTGTGGCGCCTATCGTGGCAGCCATCAATGAAGCGGTAAGAGAGATAGCCACGGAAGAGGGGCTTTCTCTGGTTCTTGATTCGTCATCGGGACATGTGGTGTTTGCCGACCCTGCCCTGGACATAACGGATCTGGTTATCGACAGGGTTGCTGCCGGTGGAAGACGCTGATCTCACCCTGACGGGCCTTGCCCGTCTTCTTGGCGCCAGGCTGGTGGGAGAGGGCGGCGGGGCGGCAGTTGGGGGCGTGGGCTCCCTTGAGGACGCGAAGCCCGATCAGGTCTCTTACTTCGGTAACCCCAGGTATGCCCGGTTCCTGGAAACCACCCGGGCCCTGGCGGTGATCACCGGAAGCGTGGTGAAAACCTCGGCGCCGAACCAGCTCGTGGTGAACAACCCGTACCTTGCCTTTCGAAACACCCTCATGCTTTTCGCGCCGGACAGGTCCAGCGGTTTCTCCGGAGTTCATCCCACCGCGGTGATCCACCCCACAGCCCGGGTTGCGGAGGGTGCGGTGATAGGACCTTGCGCCGTGGTTGACCGTGGTGTCCGGATAGGCGCCGGAACCATGGTGGGAGCCTCATCGGTAATCGGCCCCGACGCCGTTGTCGGCGAGGAATGCCTCATCCATCCCATGGTGGCGGTTCTCGCTGAGTGTGTGGTGGGCAGCCGGGTAGTGATCCATTCCGGGGTGGTGATCGGCGGAGATGGATTCGGATTTGTTCCGGACCCGGAAGGAGAACACATCAAGATACCCCACAACGGAAATGTGGTCATCGAAGATGATGTGGAGATAGGGGCGGGAACCACCATAGATAGAGCCGTGGCCGGAAGCACGGTGGTGGGCCGGAACAGCAAGCTGGACAATCTGATTCAGGTCGCGCATAATGTAAAAATCGGCAGAGGCTGTTTTCTTGCGGCTCAGACTGGAATAGCGGGCAGCACCGTGCTCGAGGATCTGGTAACCTGCGGCGGACAGGTGGGTATCGGCGGGCATCTGGTGGTTGGCCGGGGCGCGGTTCTCACCGGGAAAAGCGGCATCACCAAGGATGTGGACCCCGGAGCCGTCGTCAGCGGAGTTCCAGCCCGCGACCACAGGGAAAACATGAAGATAATGGCAGCTCTATCCAGGCTGCCCGGGCTTCTCCGCTCACTGGCGGGAAAGAAGGAAGAACGGGGTTGATAGATGAACCGGTTTCAGACTACGCTCGATAAGGCGGTTTCCTGCAAGGGAGTGGGCCTTCACCTCGGCAAGGAAACCACCATAACGTTCAACCCCGCGCCGCCGGACACGGGATACGTCTTCGTCCGTACCGATGTGGAAAGCAGGCCTTCCATCAGGGTCTGCCCGGAGAATGTGCGGATGATCGAAGAACAGGCCCGGCGAACCACCCTGGGTGAGAACTATTTCGAGGTGCATACCGTGGAACATGTTCTCAGCGCGCTCTACGGCCTGGAGATAGACAACGCCATCATCGAAATCGATTCCGATGAACCGCCGGAGCCGGCGGACGGTTCCGTCAGCTCGTTTGTTGCAATCCTCAAGGAAGCAGGCGTGGCCACCCTGAACAGGCATCCCCGGAAAATGTTCAAGATCACTGAACCGGTCAGCCTCGAGTACTTCGGAGCCACCCTCACCGTGGTTCCCTACAGCGGCCTTCGGATTAGTTTTACCATCGACTACGACATTAAAGCGATAGGCACCCAATACCTGAGCCTCGACATCACCCCGGACACCTTCACAGAAGAGATAGCCCCGGCCAGAACCTTCTGCCTGTACCGGGATGTGAAGGCCCTTCAGGAGAAGGGGCTCATCAAGGGTGGAACCCTGGACAACGCTGTGGTCATTGGAGATGACGGCATAATGAACGACAATCCTCTCCGCTTTCCCGACGAGTTCGTAAGACACAAGATCCTTGACCTGATCGGAGACCTTTCCCTTCTGGGAATCCGCCTCGAAGGCCATGTGATAAGCGCGAAAAGCGGCCATGCATCCAATGTGCAGTTCGTCAAGAAAATCAAGAGCGTGTACCACGGCAGCATAACCAAGGCCGAGAAACACCTTTCAGACCGTAAGTGGGACATTCAGGACGTAATGCGCCTTCTTCCCCACCGCTACCCGTTTCTACTGGTGGACAAGGTACTGGAAATCGATCCCGGCAGAAGAATAGTCGGGCTCAAGAATGTCACCATCAACGAGCCGTTCTTTCAGGGCCATTTTCCCGGCAGCCCCATCATGCCCGGTGTGCTTGTGGTGGAAGCCATGGCCCAGGTGGGCGGGCTGATGCTTTTCGACAATGTGGAAGACCCCTCGGAGTGGCTGGTTTACTTCGGAGGAATAGACAAGGTCAGGTTCAGAAAGCCCATCCTTCCAGGAGACCAGGTGAGATTCGAACTGGAGATGATCCACAATCGGGGCAGATTGAGTCGCATGAGGGGCGTGGCCTTCGTGGATGACCGGATAGCCGCCGAAGCTGAACTCACCGCCATGCTGGTGCAGAAGTCATGATCCATTCATCTGCCGTTGTTCTTTGCCCGGTTCCGGATTCTGCGGATATCGGCCCCGGCGCGGTGGTCGGGGAGCGGGTAACGGTGGGCGAGAGGGTGGTGATCGGCCCCAACGCCGTTGTCGAAGGCGCCACAACTCTCTGCGACGATGTAAAGGTGGGGCCTTGCGCGGTGCTGGGAACGATTCCCCAGGACCTCAAATTCAAAGGTGAGGATACCACACTGGTTGTGGGCCAAAGAACCGTGATCAGAGAGTTCGCCAACCTCAATCTGGGCACTGCGGTCTCGGGCAGTACCGAAGTGGGGGCGGACTGCTTCATCATGGCATATGTGCACATTGCCCACGACTGCCGTATCGGCGATGGGGTCATTCTTGCGAACGCCGTAAACCTGGCGGGACATGTGAGCGTTGGAAAACACGCGATCATCGGTGGTGTGGTGCCGGTTCACCAGTTCGCCCGAATCGGGGAGTTCGCCATGATCGGCGGGGGTTTCCGGGTACCCAAGGATGTGCCCCCCTTTGTACTCGCCGGCGGCGAGCCCCTTCGTCCCGCGGGGGTGAACATCCTGGGTCTTCAGCGTCACGGTTGGTCTCCTGACCTTATTGAACAGGCAAAGGAAGCCTTTAGGTACTTTTTCCGTTCTCCGGGGGTGATGAAGGAAAAGGTGGAAATCTCCCTTTCCAGCTGGCCGGAGGAATCACCGATGTATCGCATGGGCCGCTTTATCCAAACCTCTGAACGGGGGGTGATAGTCTGAAGTGCGGCCTGTTCCTGGTGCTGATGGCCCTGCCTCTCTTCGCGGAGAGCACCGCCACAGTTCAGGTGCCTCACAGAAGCCCCACCGGAGCCCTTCTCCGCAGCGCGGTCATTCCCGGATGGGGACAGTTCTACAATAGTGAACCGTTGAAGGGCCTTGGGTACGGTGCCCTGCAGGCGGGTCTTCTGGGCTGGGTGCTGTATGAGAACAACCGAGCCGATGAAGCCCGGGAAAACCATCGGCTCACCGGAGACCCGGCCTGGGAACAGGCCTACGAAGAGCACTACAACCGAAGGCGAAGCCTGATCTGGTACACCGCGGGGGCATGGGTGCTGAGCATGCTGGACGCCTATGTGGACGCCTATCTTTTCGGCTTCGAGGCGGAAAACAGGAGCTTCGACAGAAACGCGGGGCTTGCCCTTGGAATTGTAATCAACCTCTGAGGGAATGAAATGATTCTGTTTCTTGTACTACTGGCAGTTGGCGCCGAAGCGGAGGAAGAAGCCCTCGTAATCGGGAAAGCCATCGGGGGAGACCGGGACGCCTTCGGCAGGCTGGTCAGGATGTACGAGAAAAGAGTGTTCAGAGTGGCAAGAAGGTTGTGCGGATGTGATGATGATGCCTGGGACATCACCCAGGAATCCTTCATCAGGGCGATGAACGCCATGGACGGGTTCGACCCGGAGTTCCGCTTCTTCACCTGGATATACAGGATCGTCCACAACGTGGCCGTCAACTTTCACAGGAAATCGAGCCGCAGGGCGGAAGTTGAGTTCGAGGATGACTACGGCTACAGCGGTCAAACCATAACCCTGGACGCGGCGCCCTTGAACGCCGCCGCTGAAGAGCTGGCCATTGCGGTGGGCAGGGCGGTGGAATCACTTTCGGATCCTCTCCGTGAGGTTTTTGTGCTTCGGGTGGACCAGGAGCTCAGTTACTCCGAGATAGCCCAGACCCTGGGCATCGCGGTTGGAACCGTCATGTCAAGGCTGAACCGGGCCAGAACCCAGGTCAGGTCGCTGCTTTCCCCGGAGATGAAAGGGGGGGGTGGTGAACTGTCCTGAATCGTCGATACTGATGGCATACATGGATGGAGAACTGGAACCGGAAAGTGCGGCTTCGATCCGGGAGCACCTGGCCGGCTGCGGGGAATGCAGGGCATTCCTCGAAACCCAGGAAGTTCTGGAGAGAAGCTGGAGAGACTCATGGCAGGATCCGCCGGATTTCCGTTTCAGCGCCATGAGAAAGCGCCTTGAAACCCGGAACCGGAAGAAAGCCGCTGTTCCAGCCTGGCTGATAGGAGTAGCCGCCGGAGTCGCAGCGGTGTTTCTGGGGGTCAGGGTTTTTCCGCCGGAAAGGCAACAGGGCCTGGAACAGATGGTTCAGAGGGAAATCCAGGCTCGCCACGAAGAAGACCTGCCGGCTGAAATCATGGAAACCGCTGCCCAACCCGCTGCTGAGCTTGAGTCGACGGAAGAGACGGCACACCAGGAAACCTCAGATACACCGACCCCTGAAACCCGGCCCGCGGAACCCTCCACGGAGGTGCCATCCATAGCATTCACAGATGCTCTTCAGGAAAGCCCGAGTTCGGAAGCTCCGGCGTTTTTCAGCCTTGACGAGGAGGCGGCAATGCCGGACATGGTTACCGGAAGCGGCGGAATTGCCGGCAGCACGGGCAGGGCGGCGGAAGGTTCGGCTCCCATGGAGATAACCCTGTCCTCAAGCCGGAGCTTTCTGGAACAGCCCGTCATGGAACCGGGCTATCACATTGTGTGTGAAAGGCCCGATGGAACCCTGGTGCCCCCCTGGAGCGAGCTTGCAGCCTTCGTGGACAGCATGCTTCTGGTCAGCGATGACTTTCCCTCGACATTCCGGCTTGACTCACTGGGTTACACCCTGGAGGAAGACGGTCTTCCCAGGGTGTTCCTCGGGCTTGAAGCGCCTCTTACCGTGAGAATCATTCCGGACTGAACCCCTTTCCAAAACCATCGGTCTCTGTTAAATTCCATCCAGGGGGAAACAGGAAGGACCGCTAATGATATTCTGCCTTTTGCTGCTTGCCGCCATGCCGGTGGAGAACCTGCCGTCGGTGGCGGTACTGCCGCTGGTTCAGGGGCAATACGATGCTTCCGCCCTGGCTGCCAGGGCCGGTGAGTTGTACGAAGTTGCCGGCAGATTCAGATACATCGACATTTCGGGTCACCCGAGCTACGAGGGCGATCCTGGAAGCCTGTTGTACAGGCTTCGGGAGATCGCGGCATCCACCGGGGTAGACGCGTTCATGGTTCTTGATGTTGGAAGCCCTTCCTACGATTCAGGAACCTCGCAGGACGGCGATTCCCTTTTCGCACGACGGCTGACCACAATCGAAGTCGCGGCCCGGTTCTACACCTCCGACGCGGTTCTCCTGGGGTCCATCCGGGAGACCATGCGCACCGAAATCCCGTCACCGTCGCCACAGGCTCTGGCCATCAGCGGCGTTGAGATCATAGTGGCCAGAAGCCTTCTCGAGATATTCCCGCTGGAGCTTACATTCCATGTGGGCCAGGGTCCTGTGTTCGACCTTCCCGCCGGCACCGATGACGGTCTGAGAAAGGGCATGATTTTTTCCATGGTGGCAAGATCCATGGGTGTTCCCCAAACCCGAACCGAGTACGAGGGCCTTCACAGCCGCGGAATCCTTCAGATAACCGGGGTTACCGCCGGCAGCAGCACCGGCAGGCTCATCACCGGAAGGCTTGTGGAGGGTTCACTGGTGACCGCCGTCGAGAGCTCTTCACCGGCCAATGTCTTCCTTCAGTACACCGCCGTTCCCGTGGAAATTGTTCCCGGCTCGGGTCTCGAGGGCGACGATGCCAGAACCGGCAGGGTCATGAATCAGGTCGAACTCGGGGGCTGGACCTCCCGCTGGGGCCTTGCGTTCGGCGGAGCCCTGGTAAGCGCCGTGCTGCCTCGAATGAGCACCATCGGTGTTCGGGGAAGCGCCGGGGCAAGAATTCCGGTTTCCTCCCCGGCGCTGGCTCTGCGTCTCGAGGCCGGCGTGGAAACGAATTTCCTGATACAGGACACAAGGGTGGATACTGTCTCCGCCTCGGCGAACACCGTGATGTTCGCCGCCACCGCGGGCGCGGGGGTGGAGTGGCTTTTCAGTTCGCATCTGGGTCTGCAGGGAACCGCCGCCGCAAGCATCTCGTCCAAGGCGGACAGCTGGTCATTGCAGGACTGGAGGGGCTACAACCGCGACGCCCTTCCCGCTGAAATCTACTACAGTGAAGTCAAACCCAGGGGAATCTCGGGCAGGCTGGGGCTTTTCTACATGGTTTTCTGATTTTTCTGGTGCCAGGGTCCCTGGGCCATCTCCTGTTCCCATATCACCTCGAGCAGCGACCATATCGTGATGGCAAAGGCCAGTCCCGCGCTGGTTCCGCTGAAGGGTGTTCCAAGAAAAGCCCCGATGACAACCGCGCCGCCGGCCATCATGCCAAGGAGGATTATCAGAAGTGTGGTTGCCAGGGAGACCGGACCCCACTTGGCGATAACCCGGGTTCTGGCCTGATGGAGCCCCCACACCCATGCTATGTAAGCAACGCATCCCAGAACCGCCAGGGGCACCCGGGTGAAGATGAAGGCTATCGCAAGCCACACCGCGAAGAAGCACAGAAACACCAGCAGAGACCTTCTGCTGGAGTGGGAATACCAGCCGCTCTGTTCCGGTATCTCACCCAGAGCGGTCCAGATAAGGGCGCCGCAGGTCATTCCCAGAAAGAGCTGAAGATCGGCGTCGGGAATGAAACTGAAAATCACGGTTCCCGCGATTCCCAGAGCGGACAGAATGACAAGAAAGGTAATGGGTGTATGGGGGTTGCGGGATTGGCTGAAGGCGTAGTATCTCGCCCCGGCGAACTGGATTACGAGAAAAATGGCGGCCGCCGCTCCCGACCAGAAAAGGGCGGTCAGGGCGCTGGTTTCTTCGACCAGGGAGTTTCCGGCCATGGCAAGGGAATCGAACATTGCAACCTCCGGGGGTTCTGGGGTAGGTGAAACTACCAAAAGACATCCCCCGCTGTCCAGACTTGCCCGAAGCCCTTTTTGGTGATACACTACGCTCATGCCGAAGATAACCGTCACACTGTTTTCCGTGGTTGTTCTCCTGGTTTTCGCCGGGTGCGGTGATGATACCGGGCAGGATGCTCCGTCCCGGGATTACGGTCAGTTCCTCAGCCTTGAAGAGGGGGGCAACCGGGTTCATGTTCCGATAACGGGCCGAACCGACGGTGCGTCTCCCGGCGAGTTCAGCCTTGCGCTTCGAAGGGATGTTCGCCTTCCGGTATCGCCCGAGGTTATCCAGAGCGGGGATTCACTCACCCTCTCCAGGCATTTCCCGCTTGGGGGAGGTTCGGTGCTGATTCTGACCGGCACATCCCCTGACCCGGGCAGGCTTTCCGCGGTCAAGTCCATGCTTGAAGGGAGCATTCTGGAAAGGTGGCCGGGGCTGAGATCCGTCACCCTGTCAGACACATCTCCCGCCTCGATCGACAGCGCGAGGAACAGAATCCCCCGGGATGCCCCTCTGATTATTCACCACAATGTGGATATCCGATTTGCTCCCACCCATTCCGAGTCATCGCTGACAGTGGTGGACACACTGAGTTTTTCCGGAAGGTACAGCCCTTTCCTCTCCGTCAACCGCGACATGGCCGGCACCCTTGAAGCCGTGGTGGGAAGTATTGAGTACGAGGCTCACCGAGGCTGGCGGTGCGTGGCGGACAGTTCCCTCTTCCCTCCGGAGTTCGTGGGTGTGTACCGGGAAGTTATCCCCCGCAACTGGTACACAACAGATGCCTCAACCGGGGAGATTCTGGGCAGAAGCAGGCTGAACTCATCACTTCTGGGGGGAAGGTATCTTCCGGTTGGTGATTACCCCAACAGGTTCGATATTCAGGTGACAGCGCCCCGGGGAATGCAGGTGTTCGTTCCGCTCAGCCCTTCGTATTCCCTGAACGATACGCTGCAGGCCTTCACAACCGGAACAGGGCTGGTCAGGGGAACCGTTCCCGTATTCATAGGAGACTACGAGGAACTTCTTCTGTCCGACGGAAGAAGCAGGCTGCTGATTCAGGCGGACATAGACGACGAATCCATGGAGCAGGGCCTGCACTGGGCGGACAATCTTGGCGGCTTTCTCCAGCAGCACCTGGGGTTCCCGGGCAGCACATTCAGCATCCTGGTGCTTGAAGATGACGGAAACGGCTTCTCGGTTCCCTATCACGGCTGTCTGGTGGTATCACCCGGGGCTCTCGAGTCGGTTTCCGGAGTGTTTTCATGGGCAGACAGCCTCTCCGTCGGAAGGCCGGGAAGGGGAATCGGGGTGGTGGCTTCCGCCGCGGCGTCTTTCACGCTTCAATCCATTTACATCGATCCCGTCCTTGCGGATATGATCCAGGCCTGGATACCTTGCAGGTTCATGGCGGTTTACGGTACGCAGGATGGTCTGATCGGTATGCGCAGGGCTTACAGGAAGTACTACCTCCACCAGACCGAAGCCACCGGAGGTCTGGAGCACGCCCTGTCCGACCCTGACCTCAGGGGCAGCCCCCTGTACGATCCGGTAGTGAGGGGCAAGGGTCCCGTCGTGCTGGAGTATCTCGAAAGGGAGGGTTGCCTGCGCAGTCTTCCCAACCTGCTGGACAACCTGAGACACAGCGGCAGTTACTGGCCCAAACTCCACACGAACCTCGGGTTCTTCGAAGGACAGTCGCGCTACAGGCTCATAAGAGACTTCCTCTACACTCCGGGCATTCCCCAGGTGGAAGTGGAGTGGTGGATCGAAGGGGGAGTGCTTCAGGCCTTTACCCGCCAGATGCAGCCCTCCGACAGTTTCAGCATCCAGTTCCGGTCCGCCGTACTGCTGTTCGAAAACAACGATCCCATTACAATAATGCTCAGCCAGGATTCTTCGGGAAGGCTTTCCGGCATCATTCCCTCCAGAGCCTCGGACCCGGTGGTGGGTATTGATGTCAATCCCGAAGAGGTTATCCCCGCGGACATTGTTTACAGAAGGCGCGCCCGGGGAAGTGAATGAGCCCGCCGCGGAAGCCGCCAGGCTTCGGGAGTTGCTGAACCACCACAGCCGGCTTTACTACTCGGAAGACCGGTCGGAAATCACCGACGAAGAGTACGACGCCCTGATGCAGCGCCTTCTTCAACTTGAAGCATCCCACCCCGAACTTCGCACCCCCGATTCCCCCGCTGCGAGGGTGGGAGCCGAGCCCAGACAGGCCTTTGCCGTGGTCTTTCACGATCCCCCCATGCTGAGCCTGGACAATGTTTTTTCCGAACAGGACTTCAATGCCTTTAACGCGCGGCTGACGCGGGAAATGAAAACACAGGAACTGGTCTACTCCGTCGAGCCGAAACTGGACGGCGTATCCCTGAGCCTTCTCTACGAGAACGGCGTTCTGGCAAGGGCGGGAACCCGGGGGGACGGATCGAGGGGCGAGGATGTAACAGACAATGTTCGTACCATAAAAGCAGTTCCGTTGAAACTTGCCCCGGGGGCGCCCGAGTCTCTTACGGTGCGGGGCGAAGTATTCTTCATGCTGGAAGACTTCAGGGAACTCAACATCGGCAGGGAAACCCCCTTCAAGAACCCCAGGAACGCCGCCAGCGGTTC
>Ga0334893_1002521_pt1 | contig 13562 bp, 9 predicted proteins | sample GraSluR3_MG_5_FD_207218 | JGI IMG/M metagenome (GOLD analysis project Ga0334893, IMG submission 207218) | Sludge microbial communities from methane-producing bioreactor in Wageningen University, Netherlands - Granular Sludge_09_05-R3 | ecosystem: Engineered > Bioreactor > Anaerobic > Unclassified...
ATACAACGCAATCAGACCGCACGAATCATTACAGGGCTTGCCACCCTATTCGTTTGTTGAGAAAAATACGTGAAAGTCTCCACTTCCAAGTGGTACTAAATTTGGGATGTTGACAAGACAACTACTTCGTCAACCTTTTTACACCAATATAAAAGACATTGCATGATCCTTTGGTTTATTATCAAAATGGGGAGAGTACTTTTTGCGAAGTTGAAATCGCCACGTCACCACCATTGTTGGTTCCCCGCGATGACAACTGATGACCTGATCTCTAATACCTGGTCCCCCCATTCCCCATGCACCATCCCCTTTAAAACCAAAATGAGCGTGGGGAGACTCGAACTCCCAACCAATGGCTTAACAGGCATAACCAGAGTCTGAAAAGAGCAGAAAATCCCTTCTTATGTAGGATTTTCAGGGATAAAATGGCTAATTTTCATGTCCATTGAGTTCATAAATTACAGGGTTTCCATGCTAACTGCACCCAAATTGCAACTTGCCTCTATCCAAAATCGATCCAATCGGATAGGATTATATGCTTGCAGGAAAACGTCGTCCTAGTTGGCCGATGTTTTTTTATGGAACGAACTGATCTTCTCATGAATTGGGACTTGTAGATTTATGCTTACAGAACGAACTGACCTCAGAAATATCGCCATCATTGCTCATGTTGACCATGGCAAAACCACGCTGGTGGATGGCTTGCTCAAACAGGCCCATGTTTTCCGCGCGAATCAACTTGTGGCCGAACGTGTGATGGACTCAAATGATTTGGAACGCGAACGCGGCATCACCATTTTGGCCAAGAACACCGCGATCGAAATTTGGGATGAAAAAGCGCAGCAAAAGGTCAAAATCAACATCGTCGATACGCCCGGGCATGCCGATTTTGGTGGGGAAGTGGAACGGGTCATGAACATGGTTGATGGCGTGCTGCTCCTGGTGGACGCAGCCGAAGGTCCCATGCCGCAGACACGTTTCGTGCTCAAGAAAGCCCTCGAAATGGATCACCGCGCCATCGTCGTCATCAATAAAGTGGATCGCAAAGATGCCGATACGGAGCGGGTGCTCAACCAAACCTTTGATTTATTCATCGAACTGGGTGCCAGTGAGGAGCAGGCTTATTTTCCGGTGATTTACGCCAATGCCGTCAGCGCCCAGGCCGGTCGAAGCCCGGATTTGGGTCCCGACCTGCAGCCGCTCTTTGATGCCATCTTGACTCAAATCCCCTGTCCAAAAGTGGATCTCGAAGCGCCTCTGAAAATGTTGGTTACCAACCTGGGTTACGATCAATACCGCGGCGTGACGGCGATTGGCCGGCTCCACTCCGGTCAGATGCGAGTCGGTATGCCGTTGTCCCGCATCCGCGTGGATGGTGAGGTGTTGCCTGAAAGCGTTCGTTATTTGAATATCTATGAAGGACTGGCCCAGGTCGCAGTTGATTCCGCTCAGGCGGGGGATATCGTCGTCCTGGCAGGGTTGGAGGGGATTGCCATTGGTGAGACGCTGACCGATCCGGAGCACCCTGAACCTTTGCCGCCTATCTGGGTTGAGGAACCTACCGTGCATATGACCTTTGGCGTCAACACATCACCTTTTTCCGGACGTGAGGGCCAATGGAGCACCTCCCGAAAATTACGCCAGCGTCTCTTGGATGAACTACGCACGAACGTCGCCCTGAAAGTGGCCGAAGGCGATCGCCCGGACACCTTCCGGGTCTCAGGCAGGGGCGAGCTCCATCTGGCTATTCTGATTGAAACCCTGCGCCGGGAAGGCTATGAATTCCAGGTGTCGAAACCGGATGTGATCCTGAAGCAGAATGCTGATGGTAAAACCCTGGAGCCTTTCGAGGACGTGTATATCGAAACCAGCCCGGATACGGTTGGCGTGGTCGTTGAAATGCTGGGGACACGGCGCGGCGTTATGAAGAATATGGTCAACACCACGACAGGCACAGTCCGTCTGGAATTTTTGGTGCCAACCCGCGGTCTGCTGGGCTTTCGATCGCAATTTCTGTCTGCCACGCGCGGCGATGGTGTCATCCATGCGCTCTTTCATGGCTATTTGCCGCATGCAGGGGAAATCGGCGAGAGCACATTCGGTTCCCTGGTAGCCTTCGAAGCCGGTGAAACAACCACCTTTGGCCTGAAGAATGCTGAAGACCGGGGGACTTTGTTCTACGGGGCGGGCGTATCTGTCTATGCCGGTATGGTGGTTGGGCAACACCAGCGTCCCGGTGACCTCGATATTAATGTCTGCAAGAAAAAAGAACTCACCAATATGCGGGCAGCCAATGCGGATAAAGAAATCCGATTAACGACCCCCACACGCATGAGTCTTGAAGAAGCCATCGAGTATCTGGGCAAGGATGAGCTTTTGGAAGTGACGCCGCTTGCTTATCGGATCCGCAAACAAACGCTTTCCGCTAGCGAGCGTGGACGACGAAACAAGGCGGCCAGAAAAGCAGCGGTTGAGGCGGTAAGTTAAGCTAATAATTTTCATGCTGCGGTGAACTTATCTCTCCTTTTTGCAGGAAGCGTTGCGGTAAATAGGGTGGGTTGCCAACCCACCAATGACATGCCGCTTTCCCCCAGATCGCCACGTCACCACCTTCGGTGGTTCCTCGCGATAACGACAGCCTGAAACCTGATCGCCTAACACCTGATTCCTGGTACCTTTTCTTCCCCATTCCCCAATCGCTTTCCCCTTAAATGCAAATATAAGCGTGGGGAGGCTCGAACTCCCAACTAATGGCTTAAAAGGCCCAAAAACTCTTATTCATTAATTCTATTACATCCAAAGAGAAAAAATTGATAAGCTAAAAAGATATTTTGCTTATCTATTCTGTCTATTATGTCTTTTATTTAGAATGCCGGTTGCACCCAAATTGCACCGAAAAAGCAAAGAAGTAATTGCAAATCAAGGATCAGAGATACTTTTCTAAGGCATTCTCCAGTTTTGTTATTGCTTCATCTTCAATAATGTTTGCTTCATCTCTTTCTTGGTATGCTTCTTTTGCTAAATCCCCAATTTCTTTTTCAATTGTTTCATCGGAGGGTTGGTAAACAATAATATCTTCGAATAAATCACCTGCCTCACCGATTTCATCGACAACCCCGCCATATGATAATCGTTGAAATTGAACTTGACCATATGTTGATAATAAGAATGTTGTTAAGTAACCTGGATGAATTTTTTCAGTATCAGGAACGATCCTCAAGACATGGTTTGTTGCAGTCCAATTATGGCTATATCTACTAACTAAAGATAGGTTTCCTATTGTTCCTGAGCAAGTAACTAAAATCCAATCCTCCTTTACACGATAATCTTCAATATCACTCCACTGATCCCAAACTGGTTTAATTCCTTGTGGTTTTATTTGCGTGATATGGCTTCCTTGCAATAAGGGTACACCAATTTCCGGATCTTCGACATAAGGTCGCTTAAATCTGCCAGGGACAAAATTTGTGGATAAATTTCGTAATTGTGAAGTGTGGCCATCGCCCTTATGTTCATGTGAATTCATGTAGTGTAAGGCTTTTTGGACAATAGGTCGATAATAAGATGCATCAAGTCTTAAATTATGGTCAAACTCACCGCCGATAAAAACCTCAATTTCACGATCATCAAAGTAAAGATAATCTTTTATAGGCATTTTTAAACGAGGTAAACCAACTTTTTCTGTTAATAATTGTTCTGCTTGCAATAATTTTTCTTGAGCATCAAATCTGATATTATGAGCGTGCATCATAGATTGGTTAATTTCTGAAAATAAATCTGGAATTACGGGGATATTAATCTCAGCAATATGATTTGCTTCAATATGTTTTACAGTCATCCCATACATGTTTTTTAATATCAAAGATTGGCCAACCCAGGTCTTAATAAATGCTTGAATATATCCAGACACATTATCACTTGATGGAATGAATCTTATCAAATCATCTGATATTGCAAATTGAGTATGTAATCTTGTAGCAATAAGAGATCGTCCTATACTTCCAGAACGAGTAATTAAAATCCATCCTTCTTCGATCTCTATGTCGTCCGGGGGATCAACTATAAATTTAGTTTCTTGCGGTGGAAATTTAAATAATTCACTAGGAGTTAAAAATGGAATGCCTTCTTCTACGGATGCATTCACATATTTTCTTTTAAATCGATTCGGCCAATAAATTTCATCAGCAAAATCCTTTAGATGCTTAATCTCAACCCCATCTTCTTCCAGATTTCGTAAAATTAAACGGGCAGCTATTCCTTCTTTACTAAAAAATCTCGCATCAAAACGATTTTCTGGATTTGTGCTTGGTTCACTGATTCTAGAAGAATCAATATCCAGATAATCAAAAGGCACATTTCGATTTGGGTTATTTATTAGAGTCATTTTATACCTTTGGCCTTTAACCAATCATCAAAAACTTCTGGGATGATAGGTAAATGATCATCAATTATCTCAAGTCCGGTTTCATCAACTTCTATTTCACCTTCTGGAGTTGTAACATAAATTGGATTTCCTCTTTTATCATGACCAACCATTTTTGGTATGGCCATAAAAATATTTCCAGAATTGTTGTTGGCTCCTGTTATTTTCTTGAGAATTAATACACTTGTTTGAGTACCAGTACTAGGCTGGAACATTTCACTAGGCAAGTCAATGCTTGCAATGATTTGTGAATTTGCAGAAATCCAATTTCGCAATTCAATTAAGCCTGGATTGGTTAAAATACTATCTGGTAAAACAATGCCTAAAATACCACCTGGCTTTAATAGTTGAAGACATCTTTCAATAAATAGCTGTTCTGGTGGCAACCCATTGCTGTTTCTGGCAATCTCAAATTCTTCAAGAATTGAAGGTTCAGTAATTAAGGATTTTGTTCCAAAAGGTGGATTGGTAACAATAATATCGTAGGTATTTAAATTTAGAACTTCGCTAGCTTCATTATTCCAATTATCAGGAACATTGAGGGAATTGGCATGAACAACATTTGTAGAACCATCTCCATGCATAACCATGTTCATTTGGGCGACATTAACAAGAAATGGATTAAAATCAACCCCATAAATATTGTTTTCAGCAACTTCTTTAACTATCTGCTTTAATCTTTCACTCCTAACACCTCTTTCATAATAAATACTTTTAAGTGCTTGCAAACATGAAATGAGGAAACCTCCAGTTCCACAAGCAGGATCTAAAATTTTTATTCTTCCTGGAGTAGATAGATCTTCCTTATTAAAAAGATTGAAAACCATTTCTACGGTCATATTACAAAGATTCCTTGGAGTGAAAAACTCTCCTCTATCACCACGCAAGTTGGGACCAACCAATTCTTCGTAGGCTTCGCCTTTAATATCAGTCTCTGTTTCAATAAAGCTAAATCTTTGTAATTCTGATACCACATAATTAAGAACATTCTTATTTAATGCAATTTCTTCATTTGGTTTGAAAATGTATTGGTATCTGGCTTGAACACTTCCAAAAAGATCAGTAATTCGCTGATAAACTGCTTCAATATCTTCATCTGGATGCTGAGTGTAGAATTTTAAATTAGGGCTAAATTGCTCATCAAAAACCTTTACAAAAATTATTTTTAACAGTTCTTCAAATGCTTCCGGTTTTTGAAAACCTTGGTTGGCGTAAATATAATTATGGATTCGTTTGAATACCTTCTTAAGGTTTACTGCAGGTACCAGGTCTGCTCTAGTAGGTCTTGGAATGTCATTCTCACCTGCTTTAGGTATATCTGGAATCTCTACAAGAGATCGATGAGAATCTATTGATTTTACAGAATAAGGTAAGCGTTCACTACCAACCCAAAGAGCAAATTCAGTATTCAAACAAGCAGCGACATAGCTTTCCAATTGTGCTACACCTTCTTTTTTGTCTGAAGGTGAGACTTTTTCGTGCTTGGTTTCGCAAATTAGGTATATGTTTTCTTGAATATGATCACTACCCTCTTCAAATATGGCAACATCAACAGCTTTTCTAGAGCTTCCCATTTTTATAGAGAATTCGGGTTGAATATCGTCTTTGAGATAGCCATATTCTTCTACAAGACTACGTAAAACATTTTGGCGAACTCGCTCTTCTGGTTTGTCATTGCGTAATTCTCCAGTTATGTAACAACGAACTTTACCTTGAGGAATTATGATTACTTCTTCTGGGTTTGTGGTATCTGACATCTTTTTCCTCCTATAACAAAAACTTAAATGGTGAGTATGGATAAATCTGTCTGTGATTTTATGAAGCCTTCTGAAATTTTAGTCAATATTATTTGTAGAACCAACAACTTCAGTGAGATTTCGCTTTGCTTCTTGCAACTGATCCCAAATATTTTTGATTATTGCCTCTTGTATTCTTACGGTGGCAAGGGTCCTCCTCGCTTGAATCTGTAATTCTTCTTCTGTCAAATCATTCTTATTTTCAATTTCATCCCCTATTGTTTGAATATCGAGTAACGATTGTATCATTGCAACTTGTTCTTTTCTAACATCAAGGGGCATTTTACGAATGACTGCCACAAGCGTTTGAACATCGTCCCCCATATATTCTTCACCAAAAAAATGTTCGATAGGTTTATTTAAGAAATCAGCAATTCTTGCTAATTCCACAACCGCAACCTGGACGTTTCCTTGCTCTAACTGTGAAATTGCGCCAGTGGTCTTTCCTAATGCATCAGCTAATTCTGATTGCGTGCGGTTTCTATCTTTCCTGGCTTGGCGGATTCGTTCCCCTATATATTCATTTGAAAGTTCCATAGGATTATCCTTGACAAGGAAGTATAGATGTGCTCAAAAATTATATATTAACTAAATATATAGTTAGGCTAGATAATTTTAGACTGCCTATAGAATAATGCAATTTTAAAAAAATTACAAGGGCAGAAATTAAGTACTTTGAAAACCTAGTAAGAAAGTGGCAGGGATGTTTAAATCCTGACCGCTCGTCGCAAGGTCGCTGTCGCTGGATGCAAAATGCCACAGTCAAAAGGGAAGGTGTTAAGGAGCAAAGCGAACTTGCCACTTTCCCGGGATGTCGCAGCATCCAAAAAGCGACTGCGACCGGAGACAAGGGATGTTAGTCATTGATAATCATAGGGATCCTGCTCAATTTTCAGCTTCCTTATTGCCGCAAGCAGCATAAAATCCCCCTTTTTAGCCGCTTTTGCTGGATTGAAAATCTGCGCGCAATCTGTTACACTCTGAATGGCTTAGAACAATCGTTCTGATTATCCGCGCAATTTTAAGGAGGGTCTTTAACCATGACGGCACAATTAAGCGGGTCAACTGAAACAAAAGGAAACGGTCGCAAAAAACGTGGCGGCCAGGCGGGGAATACGAACGCCCTCAAGCATGGCTTCTACACGAACAACTTCTCCCTCGCAGAACGCCGGGGCCTTGAAGCCACAAAGGAAATCGTCCTTGCGGATGAGATTGCGTTGCTGCGTGTTTTGATTAGGCGCTTTAGTGGCCAGGTCCTGGCCGGTCAGGGCGTCCCCCTCAACGAATCCGCCCACAAGCGGTCAGCATGAGCATCCTCGATACCCCAATTTAATTAAGAAAATGGAAATCAATCATCTCAACCAGGTTTGGGTGGCTGATATCACTTATATTCGTTTTGGGAGGAAGTTCCTTTACCTGGCAGTCATTTTGGATGCTTATTCAAGAGGGATCCGAGGATGGGAACTGGGACGAAATATGGACAAGCGCCTTACGATCACAGCTCTAGAAAAGGCCTTAGCGGTTTATCCTCCCCCAGAGGTCCATCACTCCGATCAAGGTGGACAATATGCCACTCCAGACTACACTAGCTTATTGGTGAACTCAACCCAGGTTAGTATGTCTGCCAAAGGTCGCCCAACAGAAAATGGGATCGTTGAACGCTTCATCCGGACTTTCAAGGAGGAACATATCGACTATACTGAATTTGATAGTTTTGCTGATGCTGTCGAGCAGATCAAACATTGGTTGGAAGTTGAATACATGACTGAGAGAATTCATTCCTCGCTTGCCTATTTGACACCTTTTGAGTTTGAGGCTGCTCAAGTGATTCGTAAATGGGAATCCCCCATTTTAACCCCTTAAAAAGTGTCTACAAAACAACCGCACTTCATGCTCCCCCCATTCTCCATCCCCCATCCCCCATTCACTATCCCCTTAAATCAAAACATGAGCGTGGGGAGGCTCGAACTCCCAACCAATGGCTTAAAAGGCCACTGCTCTACCATTGAGCTACACGCCCATAATCAGGCAATTATTGTAGCACGTGACGGGATGAGCGTCAATGAAAAGCCGGCGGATTTTTGACCACCAGGTCGGATCCGGCATGGGTCAGGGCCGCTAAATGTGATCACCAGTTGTTATCATGTTCGTATCCAAGTTGGATCAGCAGATCGCCGGCGATTTCTTTGAACAGTGCTTTATGGTGCTGGGTGAAGTGTTCCCGCCAGCCGCCGGCTTTTCCCTTTCGGAAGGTGGGCGATTTATCGGGCCGGATCGCTTCCTGGATCAGAGCCAAAGCCTCGTTCCTGGGGGTGGGAATCCGGAAGCCCCTTGCTTCAATGAAATCCAGGATCGTTACCAGTGTTTCTTCACTGTTCTGAATCAGATCTTCAAACTGTAAACATAATACTGTGGGACAGTCGTGCCAGCCTATATAGCGGGCATACTGTTCTTTGATGTTCGGTAGATGCAGGAGCCCGGGTTCATCCCGGCCTTTTATTGCAGCCGTGATCCGCTCGTCCATGGGCATGCTGGAGAAAAAATCATGCTGGGCATGCCCTTTGTGGATTTCAACCGCATAAAAAATGCTCGAGATTAGACGGTCCCGGGGGTCGCGGTAGACGAAAAAGGAGAAACAATCTTTATGACGATTGAAATAATCAACGAAATCCGGTTCAGACCGTAAATAGCCCCAACCTATCGCGCCGGCTCTCAGCTTTTGAAGGTCTTTCAGGATCTCCTGAGTCGATCTATTCCGACCTTCCGGCGTAATCATCCGCACCGGTCTGGCGGACACGTATCGAAAAGGCGCGGTCTGTGCCAGCCCCTGCAGGATTTGAAGGACCAGATGGGAACCCGATTTCGGCATGGCGTTACCGAAAATGGCGGGGATATCCGTAAATGACAGACGCTGCCACCGGCTGGCGGATTTCAGCGAATCTCGGGTGATGCGCGCCTGATTAATTAGCGGTTCAATCAGTTTCGAGCTTGCCAATGTTTTTCTCCGTTATTTTTGATCTGATTCGTACTCGGTTTTATTATAACGTGCATTTTTCGACCGTGGTTGGTCCTGTTTCCTCCGCATGCTGGTGAGGTATTTTTCAAATGATTAGTGTAGTGAATCTTTTTTCATTGTGGTACGCTCATTAGCGGAGTGCCCCACACGCCGCTGCGAGCCTGATTCAACGTGTATAATATCCGGGAAAGGTGGTACTGGCTGAAGCTTGCTAACAATGGTTGGTCTCTTAGCTTTGAAAGCAGACCAGATGATAAAAAAGATGCTCATTAGACATACAGGATGGGAACATGCAGGTAAAATCTGAAAATAAAAAAATCAAACAGGCGTTCGGCGTTTGGAAGAGCCAGATCACGCCGGAGCTGATCGCGGCCGCAATCGGCCTGAATGATCCGATGTGGGATGTAGGCAGCGGGACGCTGGCCTGGCGGGAGTCGCGCTCGGGGAAGGGCGTCCTCATGGCGCAGCCGGAAGGCGAAGCGCCTTGCGAGGTCAGCGGCGGGATTGACGTGCACGGCGGCGTGGGTTACGCCGGCGGGGATTACGTCGTCCATCAGGGTGTCCTGATCTTCGCCGGGAAGGATGGGCGGCTTTACCGGCGGGAGCTGGGTCATGGCTTTCCGAAACCCATCACGCCCGCGTTTGGCAGTGTGGCATCGCCGCAGCTCTCGCCTGATAACCACTGGGTCGTTTTCGTGCATACGTGCGATGGGGTTGACGTGCTCGGGCTGGTGGATTCCGAGGGCCTGAGCTGGCCGGCCAAACTGGTGGAGGGCGCGGACTTCTACATGCAGCCGGTCTGGCATCCCTCTGGAGAAGCGCTGGCCTGGGTCGAGTGGGACCATCCCAATATGCCTTGGGATGGCACCCGGTTGATGATGGCCGAGGTGGCGGGCGACCCGCCGAGGCTTCAGAAGGCTGAAGTCCTGGCTGGGTCAGAGGATGTAGCCATCCTGCAACCGGCTTTCTCGCCAGACGGACAATATCTCAGCTACGTACAGAATGAAGACGAGTGGGACCAGTTGATGCTTCGGGACCTGAAGACCGGGGAGGCGAAGGTGCTGGTTGAAGATGCCTCGCTCCTCAAGCCTGCCTGGATCCAGGGTGTGGTGGTGCAGGCCTGGGCGCCGGACAGTGGAAGGATCGTCTATCTGGAAACCAAGGCCGGTGTGACAGGCCTGAACGAGGTGGACGTGCAGACGGGGAAGATCACTGCGATTGACCTTGCGCCTTACACATCCCTGAGCCAGCCCGCAATCAATGCTGACGGCGGGGTAGCGCTTGTCGCAAGCGCGCCGGCAGTCTCGCCGCGTGTGATCAGCAAACAGGGTGAGCGTATGACGATCCACCAGCGCAGCACCAGCGAATCGGTGCCGCCTGAGGACCTGCCGACCCCCTGCGAGATCAACTGGGGTTCCAGCGACGGTGAGACGGTTTATGGGATCTATTCTCCGCCGGCGAGCAGCCGGTTTGAGGGAACCGGCCTGCCGCCTGTGATCGTGTTGATCCATGGCGGGCCGACGAGCAGCGTGACGATTGGGTATGACCTGGAAGCCGCTTTCTTCACCAGCCGCGGCTACGGCTATCTGGAGGTCAATTACCGAGGAAGCACGGGCTACGGCCGGGCTTACCGGGAGGCCTTGCGCGGCAACTGGGGGAATCTGGATGTGATTGATGCGGTAGGCGGCGCGCAGGCGCTGATCGATCAGGGTCTGGCAGACCCGGGCAGGCTGGTGATCAAAGGCGGCAGCGCAGGCGGGTATACCGTCCTCAACGCCCTGATCCGCTATCCGGGATTCTTTAAAGCCGGGATCTGCTCCTATGGCGTAACGAATTTGTTCACGCTGGCGATGGACACGCATAAATTTGAGGAACGATACACCGATTCGCTGGTGGGGGCGCTGCCGGAAGCGGCGGAGAAGTACCGGGACTGGTCACCGATCTTCCATGCGGATAAGATCAAAGACCCGGTTGCGGTCTTTCAGGGCGAGGAAGACAAGGTCGTGCCGCCCAGCCAGTCGGAAGCGATTGTGCAGGCCTTGAAAGCGAATGGCGTGCCGCACGAATATCACCTCTATCTGGGTGAGGGGCACGGGTTCCGAAAATCCGAAACGCGCCAGGCGTATTATGAGGCGATTGAGCGGTTTTTGATCCAGTATGTGATTTATGGGTAGGATCAGGCGAATAAGCAAATAGCGATTAGGCGATTAGAGAAAAAGAAGCGCGGTGTTATAGGGACATCGCGCTTTTTTAGTTCTTGGGCAAAAGGATGTTTAGCTTCAAGACTGGTGTTTTCTTTCCCCCAAATCTGGTAGAGGATCCCTCCAATCAGGCGCGCCAGACTGATTTCGAGCGAGTGGGATAGCTGGATTGAGTTGACCTGAATTGCGGGATTTTCAGAAAGCGATGTGAATGCTATTTTTCTTGATCTTCCCTACCCTTATGATTTCATTCCATTAGTAAACGCTTCACTAAAAAACAGGTGGGTTTGTTGGGATGGTCCTGCCAACAATCAATCAGGTTAGCAAAACTTTAAGCGCATTGCGGGTAAATGACTTTGCCTTTTTGGAAGTTTGTGAAATCATGCTGAGATCTTAAAAACCGGATTGGGAGCGGCTAGACCCAACCGGCAGGATGGTTGCCCATACCGGTTACTTGGTGTTTGCACTCTGTAATGGAAAACCCAGGCGAAGATTGAACGATTTATAATCTGCGACTTGAGTCTCTCAGTCTTGCAATGTGCCTTGGAATGAGCGGTAAATATCGCAGCCTTCAGCGTTTCCGCTGATGTCACCCATCATAAAGTCTGCATCTGTCGAATCACCAGCATTGTTCATGAAGAGCATCTCATAACGCATGGGGGAATTGGAACCTGGCGGAACAAAATCGGTCACATATCTAGAGCCACCGATACCAGACTCTAGCAGGATAAAAAACATTGATCCAGCCTCGCCGAAACTATTAACTTCAAAACCTGCAGCTTCGACGCCGACATTTAAAGTTATAGTTACATCTTCTGATCCCCAAATAGTGATTGTCTGTCCCGGGCATGTTGCAGTGCCCTCATTATGTGACACAAGCCATGTTGATAAACCTTCTCTAGGCAAAATGTGGCTATCATCTGTCGTGATTACTAGACCTTCATCATCATCAAAGTCAAATCCAGAATCATCGTTATCAGGTTCACCTCCAGGCAGGTTGGGATCAGAATTATTATTATCTGCAGATTCATCCTCTGTGAAGTCAAAACCCTGCGGTTCAGACGATTCCAGGCCTTCTTCATCACTGAAAACAAAACCTTCCTGTGATGCACCGGAATCACCTGATGTGCAAGCAGAGATGAATATTCCCATTATTAATAGGGTAACCAACAGGGTGAACCTTTTCATGATCAGTTCCTTTTTTATTATTAAAATAAGATATATAAGATATAATATATCATATTATAAAGATTGTCAATCACGAATGTTTCGAGACGTTAATCTTTATGCTCACCATGTTTCAGTTTACTGTTTGTCTGCATATGTGAAGAACACCACCTTTCATTATGAATAAAAACGACAATATTAAAATAACAGGCCCAAATATCAACCAGAAGAAGATTAATTTGAATGCCCACAGAGAAACCGACTGTCATATCAATTCACTAAAAAATATGTGACAAAACGGTTATGAAACAAGATGCCGGGTTTATGGTAGCGCAGTTCCTACGGCGTGGCTAACCTGTTCCCCCTGGCGATGGATACGCATAAATTTGAGGAACGTTATACGGATTCGCTGGTGGGGCAGCGGCCGGAGGCTGCCCAGAAATTCCGGGACTGGTCACCGATCTTCCATGTGGAGCCTTTCGTCCTCGAAAGGCTCCACATGGATATAAGCCCGGTCAATCTCCGGCATGGCTTCCAGGGTGGCGATCAGGCGGTCGGTGACGGCATGGACTTCATCAAGGCTGGTCTCGCCGGGCAGGTTGATGTGCATATCCACCACCAGCTTGGGGCCGACATAGTCGCTCATCATATGATGGACCTTTGCCACGCCTTCCACAGCGTTGGCGGTTTCGATGATCCTTTGGCGAAGCTCGTCATCTGCGCCAGCGCCGGTGAGGAAACCGAGGTTCTCGCGGCCTGCCTCAAAAGCCGCGCGGAAGATCCACAAAGCGACCAGCAGGCCGGCGATGGGGTCCAGCAGGGGATGGATGAAGTTCGATCCGAGGATTCCGACAAAGGCTGCCACGGAGGTGAGCACGTCGCTGAGGTTGTCCCTGGCGATCACCCGCAGGGAGGGACTCTTCACCTTCCGGGCGTATTTTGAAATGAGATAGAACATC
>Ga0334893_1002528_pt1 | contig 13519 bp, 11 predicted proteins | sample GraSluR3_MG_5_FD_207218 | JGI IMG/M metagenome (GOLD analysis project Ga0334893, IMG submission 207218) | Sludge microbial communities from methane-producing bioreactor in Wageningen University, Netherlands - Granular Sludge_09_05-R3 | ecosystem: Engineered > Bioreactor > Anaerobic >...
TTACTAACTCTTTAATATTTTCTTTTCTTTCCATTAAAAAAATCCTCCACTTTCATAATTAAATTTTATCCTATTAATTACTCTTGTGAAAGGATTTCTTAATGTACACAAAATATTTTACACTACCCTTAATTGATGAAAAAAGTCAAGAGTGTTACTGCGCGAACAACTGAAAATGCTATATTGAAATCATATAATGAGAAGCTTTGCATAAATCTATTTCTTTTTAGATGAATATAATCTACTATAGTAATAACAACTGCTAAATGAAGAGTATAGAAATGAGCTTTTAAACCCATGCCATAAGGAGGAATGAAATGTTTTACGCTTTTTTAGCATTTATATCTTTTTTACAATCTGTTTTAGGTTTCATATTGATGTCTTCATCTATTATGAGATTCAAAACACCAATAAAAACTCGCATTATCATCGGATTATCAGTAATGGTTTTTGGGATAGTATTACTCTTGTATACTCTAATAGCTAAGGGTGGTGCTGCTGTTGATAATGTAGTAGTTTTTGTAATAATTGCAATTCCTTTGTCATGGTATTTAATTTGTTCTGCTGACAGAATCTCAGTATCTATCTTTAGTTTCTTAACATTTATTAACATTTATATTTCGATTAGCTATATTAGTGACACATTAGCTATTGGATTTGAAGGAAATGCTTATGTTGTTGCACGTATTATCATACGCACAATTATATATCTGATTATACTTCCTTTGTTATTTAAATATGTTCGTGGTCATTTCAGGAAACTAGTCGATACTTTAGATAAAGAATGGCAAGCAGCGGTATTAATGCCACTACTTTTCTTAGTATTACAATCTGTAGTAATTTACTATCCGACGCCCTACTGGAGATGGGATAGTGGATGCTGGCTAAGAGTTATAATAAGCATTGTCTACATGTTATTTCTCGCAGTATATTATCTCTTATACATCCAAGGTAATGCTATTGTAGATAAATATACCCTAGAGAAACGACAATTAATAATGAATCAGCAAGAGAAACTGCTAGAGACAGAATTGATGCAGCAGAAAGATATAGAAAGAAAGTTGAAGTATATTAGTTATCATGATTCAATGACTAATCTATATAACAGAACTTATATTAATGAAATAATCAGTAATGTAGTGGATGATGGAACAATTGTCTTCATTTTTGACATAGACAAATTGAAACATATAAATGACAATTTTGGTCACACTGAAGGTGATAGACTACTGCAAAGATTTGCTAATGTTTTAAAAGAATCTTTTGATGAAGAGAAACATATTATTGCAAGGACTGGGGGGGATGAGTTCTCTGTGATTATCAGTGATTCTAATGAAGAAAAAGCAGCGCATTATAGGGAAAAGATAATAGATTTAGTGAATAAAGACAATCGAAGACATGAAAATAGAGGATTAACTCTAAGTGCCTCAATAGGATATGCACTTAAGCAGACAGATACTGATACAGTAGAAGATTTGATGAGAATAGCAGACGAGAAAATGTACTTGGATAAACAAAGAAAAAGTAATTAATTAATGAGAATAAAAGATATACTAATAATAGTGAGCGCTAGCGCTAGCGCTCACTATTCAATTTTTGTAAATTTTAAGTTAGTAATTTTTATAGAAGTGCGAGTTGAAATTTCTCAAAAACCCAATCCATTACTCAGAAAATATCAATCGCCCTTCTATGCTTCTTCCTTCATTAGGATGGATACGACACCATTCTTCTAGAACCTGATAAGCAGATGTTGCCAGTGTTTTGGGAGGAGCTATTAGGTTAACCTCTTCCATAGATAAGTTGAAGTAGGTTTCTGAGTTATTAAAGTGATAACTTTGCATTACTACAGAATATACTTGATCATCAACTATGTCTATCCCATTAATCTGAAGTGATTCAAGAAGTTTCCGCTTAACTGAATAAATAGCTCTTACCCCTCGATTAACTTGATAGAACTCACCTTCTCCATCTAAATTCTCTTCTCGCATCAAATGACTGAAGACTTCTCTTAGCTTCCTTCCTGTTATCTGACATTCAATCAAACTATCATCATATGGAAAACATGCCATTAAATCTCCAAGTGTAACTAGGGGTCCTAATTCTTTCTTACGAATTGAACCAGACGCAGTAAACATAATATCAGCTTGAGTCATCTGAGCGAAAGCATCTGCGAATAAATTTCCTAGCATAGTTTCTTCTTCTCTTTTTGGATGTGTTAGCTTTTTATTAAATCGTGTTATTACACTATTATACTTTTCATCAACTTTCTGTTTGTATGTATCAATGAAGGCCATAAGTTCTTTATCAGGTGAGGCAGTTTTCGTAGTAATAGGAATGAGCTCCCAAGTCCATTCGACAATTGAATTAGTATCATCATCAACAACTATATCAAATCTTCCAATCTGGTCAGTGCCTGTTCCTGCTTGGGCAATTAAAATGTCATTGATTACTGCTGGTTGTTCTAAAATTGTATGAGAATGTCCACCAATAATCATATCAACACCCCATTTAGGATCAAGCATTTCAGCTAACTCTAAGTCTGATTGGTAACCTATATGAGTAAGTGTTATCGTAAGGTCTATATCATCATGCTTATATGCATTACATATTTTTCCAATTTCGCTGGCTGCATCTTCCAAAGAAATGAAAGTTCCGATTAGACTATCTTGCTGCAGTGCATCGAGAATCTTTTCAGTAATTACTCCTGTAAAAAGGATGTCAAAACCAGCCTTGTTAATAATAACATACGGATTCATAAGACGTTTTCCATACTTTTTAATGTATAGGTTTGTATTTACTATTGGAAAATTAGCCATCTTCTCAAGAAAAAGTAAATGAGGCAGTCCATAATCAAGCTCATGGTTTCCTAAAGTGACAACGTCAGGAGAGAGAAAGTTCATTATCTCAATTGTTGAAATCCCTTTATATTCAGAATCAATCAATGATCCTTGAATCATATCTCCAGCGATTACGTAGATCACATTTTCTTCTTCAGCTCGTACCTTGTTTAAGTATCCCGAAAGTAAAGCTAAACCACCAATTAATTCTCCTTCTCCCTCTTTCACTTCTGCAAGAAAATCACCATGTATGTCGTTTGAGTGAAGTATAGTAAATCTTTTTCGTTTCATGATATCCCCTCTATATATTACTTTAATTAAATAATAATCTTTTATGAAGATATTTACAATTAATTATATTTTGCTTTGGTCAAAATATAAAAGTTAGACTTTTATAATTGGATATTACTCAATTAACACTTTAAATCACATAAAATAGTTAGATGTCTAACAATACATATGGTACAATTATTCTGAGATTAAATTTGGGAGGGAACTATTTTGTTAAAAACTGATATTTTTAAACCTTCACGTTTTGAAGGAAAAGGAAGCATAACTCTTCGGGGTGAGGAAATTTCTTATAATACTGTAAGCGAAGATAATGTTTTTTATGATGATGAGGGAAATCCAATTGCTTCAATATTTTCCTATTCATATTTTCGTTCTGATGTAGAAGACACAAAGTCAAGACCAGTAATCTTTGGTTTTAATGGCGGGCCAGGAACATCATCAATGATGGTGCACGTAGGCTTTTTAGGAACAAAGAGGGTAAGGTATGGAGAAGATGTAGATTCTGATGGCATACCTCTACCACCATATGAATCTGTTGATAATGAGCAGTGTTTGCTCGATATTGCAGACTTAGTGCTAGTAGATCCTGTAGGAACTGGATTTGGAAGGTTAATAGATGAGTCTAAAAAGGATTTGTTCTATGGTATAGAGCCAGATGCAGAAGCAATTTTAACTTTTATACAGTTATGGCTTGCAAGATACAATCGCTGGCAGAGCCCTAAATATCTAATTGGAGAAAGCTATGGTTGTACTCGTGCGAGTACAGTTGCTGGAATGGGTTCTTCATCAGGTTCAGACAGAGCTTATAGTGTGGTCTTTGATGGTATTATTATGATTGGTAATACGGTTACATTAGGTAAATCATTTGGAGATAAATCACCTGTATATCCAGCAGTTTTAGCATTTCCTACATTAGCAGCAGTAAATTGGTATCATAATAATCCTTCTAGTCAATCTGTAGAAGAATTTGTATCAGAAGCTAAAGAGTTTGCTGATACAGAATATTTACTAGCATTGTATAAAGGAAACAAGCTGCAAGGAGAAGATAGAGAAAAGATTATTGAAAAGATAATCTTTTATACTGGAGTCTCAAGAGAATACTTAGAGAAGAGAGAGCTTGTGTTAGAAGAAGTTGAGTATAGAAGTGAAGTTGCTAGAAAGAAAGGTCGTGCTGTGTCTCGACTAGATGGTAGGCTAACTAGACCAATCCATGCATCTGGGCTAAGTGAAGAAAAATGGGGTCCAAGAGATGATGGTGCAGTAGGCAAATATAATCCATTTTACCAATCAGTTTTATGTGGAGAAATATTCCCATTGCTCGGCATAAAGAATTGGGATCGCAATTTTGTGAATTCGCATACGCTTTGGAATAGTTGGAATAATGATATTAAAGGACAAAATACGTCAGAAAGCTTAAGTTCTGCAATGCGTAGAACACCAACTATGAGAACCTTCTTTATAAATGGTTGGTATGATATTTGTACCCAGATTGGCATTCTCTATTACACATTAGACCATTCTGATTTACCAAAAGACAGAGTGTTTACTAAAGGGTATAAAGCGGGACACATGGCATATTTAGGTGAAGATAATATGCAAGAAGTAACAGATGATATTTATGTGTTTATTAAAGGTGAAGATCCAACTAAATAGAATGGACAAGACACGGCCAGTTAACGATGGTCGTGTTTTTTTGCACAATACTAAGTGGCTTCTATAAAAATGATTTATGCAACTCCAAAGTAGAAACAGCAAGGTTGAGTTTTGGATTTAGTTCTGTTTATTGGGAATAATAATATAAGTGAATGTAAGAGCGTTTACAAACTTTGAACAATATTTTAGAATGGTCTTAGAGAAAACAATTCATCTCATAACTATCTTAGAAGACAACTTCAAAAAGGAGCTATAAGCGTTCACAGCATTTTTAACTCTATGTTGAAGTAAACATGTCTTAAGTTAAAATGAGATTATACATACTTTAGCGAGGGTATTTCTCTTAAGCATTATTGCAGAACAAGTGTGTATAGAAAGGGTGGTAATATGAGAAAAAAAGATGAAGAGCTATATTACGATGTAAATGAGCTAAGGCAATCTTTATTAAAATACATAAAGGGTAAAGTTAGAAGTAATAATGATGCAGAAGATATCTTGCAAGATGTTTTCTTAAAAGTACAGAAAAATAAAGCTAATATAAAGAATGTTAAGAACATTGAGAGTTGGATCTTTGTCATTACAAGAAACTCAATTATTGATTATTACAAGAAAAAAAGAATGGACTCAAGACTAATTAATCTAGTCACTCAAAAAGAAGAAACACACAATGTTAGCAAGAACTCTGTTAATTTAAACAAGGAAATATCAAAATGTATTAAAAATATGGTGTACTCTTTACCAGAAATTTATAAAGAAGCTATTGTAGAAGTTGAATACAAAGATCATAGCCAAGTAGAGTTGGCATCTATGTTGAATATTTCTTTATCTGGTGCTAAGTCTCGAGTGCAAAGAGGAAGAGAAAAGGTTAAAAATATACTACTACAATGCTGTCAGATTGAGACTGATTACTATGGAAATGTAGTGAATTTTACTCATAAAACAAATAAATGCAAATTCTGTTAAAGAATTATGCGTCTTTTTGCGTTCACTCGAGTCTTTAATAATAGATAAAGTAAGGAGTGATTGTTTTGAAGATAAAAGGATTAAGTTTAAACAAAAACAGTAAGGTTAGTATGACACTAAAAGATGATGTTAAATGTTGTAAGGATGTTTGTTGTCAAAAAAATGATGTTGATAGAAGAGAGGTTAAGATTGATTTTCTTTTTTTAGATTTATCGACATGTACCCGGTGTATTGGTACAGACATAATTCTGGAAAACGCACTTAAAGACTTAGAACCTATTTTCGAAGAAACTGGTGTTAGTATTAATCTCAATAAGGTTAATATAACTAATGAAGAATTAGCAAAAGAATATAAGTTTTTGAGTTCTCCTACTATAAGGGTAGATGGTGTAGACATACAAAGCAATTTGATTGAAACAACATGTGAGTCATGTGGTGATATATGCGATGATGTTATTGATTGTAGAGAATGGTTATATAATGGGAAATCATACACTTCTCCACCTAAGGCTTTAATAATTGAAGAGATTATTAAAAAAATCTATTGTAGCTTAGGCGAAATAGATAAATCAGAATATGAAATGCCTGAGAACTTAATTAAGTTTTTCGTTAGTGCGAAAAAACTCAGTAATAACAGATAAACTCTGGATTTTGATGCACTTATAATGGATTTTGTCTATAAGTAAATGATAATAGCAAATTTTAGTACCTTTTGATAATTATATATAGTAGTAATGTCAGAGTTAATAAGCTGAGAAAGTTGAGGATTCAGGATTAACACAAAAAATTACTGCTAGTTATATCATAATTGTGATATTAGTAGGTAGGACTCAAATCTGGAGCATTTAGTTATAATTTTATTGCTAAATGCTTTTTTATTAATTAATCAGAAAGCATGTTAGTATAAAGAAAACATACATAACTTGACTGTAAAAATTAAATTAAGTATACTTTTTGTAACAACTTAAAGCACAAAAGAAGTTAGTATGTCGTATAACGCTTTATGTTTTGTTGTAGTTGCCTCCCTAGGCTATGATCAAGTTGGCAATATCTAGCTGATAGATGTTAATTTGAAAGAAAGAGAGAATCATATGAAAAAAATACTGTCTGTTATTTTAACTTTTGTACTGCTTGCAAGTTTATTCACAAATGTTCAAATAGTTTATTCACAAGAGTTTGAGTGGGTGTTGGTAGATGTAATAGGATATCCAAATGAAGAAGGCTGGGCACAAGCCAATTTGCATGAAAGCTACTCGAATATATATTCTTATTCACATGGAATGTACACTGTTACTACTACTTATGATGGGAGAGCTGAAGAATGGAGAAACCCACCAAAGAAAACCGGCGAAAATATAACACTAAAAGGATCTTTTGAAGATATTCCACAAAGATTTAGTGCTGAGGAAGAAGTATCAGTAACTATCAATATGAAAGCAGAAAATAACAACCAGTCTTTCTTTGCTTTTTCAGCTTCAGCACATATCCAGTTTGATAATGTAGATATTAAACCTGGTAGTAGAGGCGCAACATCAAGGAGATTTATAGATGGTAATGAAAATGATTCCTTTTTACTTGAAAGTACAAATGATTACGATGAAGTGAATAAAACAATTACAGTAAGCGCACCTAAGGGACGCGAAGAAGGAGATCAAATAGCTATACTAGCAACTTTCTTTAGAGGAGTTGCTATGGGGACTAGTTACATATATGAGTGGAGGCCGGCAGGCTGGAATGCTGAAGAAATTCCTTCATATACAAGTAATAATGAGAAAGAAACTCCTGTAGGTGTAGTACCTCCAAGTTCCTGGTTCACTTTTCCTGAAGACTACCCCGAAGTAGGTTCTCCAGCAGATATTTTTGTAACAGATCTATATGGAGAAGTAGAGGTTCATGTCTTTGATAATGGTTTATGGGATACATACAGCCCAGTTTTGGGAGAGAACCTACCTGAGAATGCTGTAATATCAACAATGGATGATAGTGGAATACAGCTTTACATTGAAGGGTTGGGGCCTTTTATGGTTAGACCAAATACCGATATAGGTATTGGTTCTAGACCGGAAGAAGAAGGAAAGCTTAGTATATTCTTTGGCCATGTATGGGGAAATTTTAAAGAAGCTATGAGAACTGGTTATATGGATATCCCAATGTCACAAGCTGCTGCTGGAATCAAAGGTACAACTTTTGAGTTAATAGATGATGGAGAAACATCAACAGTATTAGTATATGAAGGGGAAGTAGAGTTTAAATCAAATAACCTTGACACTTCAGTATCAGTGGGTAGTGGTGAAACTGTAATGATATCAGAAGCTGAAGTTGGAATGAAAAAGGCTTTTGATGTTGAAGCTGAACTAGCTAAATGGGATCAAGAAACGCAAAGTGCAACTCTTTTAGCAATAGAAGAATATCAAGCTACTATAGGAAGTACTGATGATAGTGCTGAAGAGGAACCAGAGGAAGAAATTCTACCAATCGATGAAGCAATAGCAGAGGGAGGTCAACAAGATGGGGCTGCTGAAAGTAGCAGCTTCCCTATAGTATTAGTTGGAGGAGCTGCTTTGGTATTAAGTGCAGCAGTAGCGTTAATAATACTAAGCAAAAAGAAGAAAAGTAAGAAAATAAGTAGAAATACATCTTCTAATAAATATCAAGATCCATACATTCAAAGCAACAATAATAACAGTATCAAAAAGTATTGTAAGAACTGTGGAAATGAACTAAATGTAAATAGTAAGTTTTGTAAAGAATGTGGACAGTCCCAAGAAAATTAGTGCCTATTCTTTATTGAGTATATGTAAATAACTAGACTATCAGAAAAGAGGAAAAGAGATGAAAAAACTTACTGTAATTAGTATGCTTGTGCTTGTGATGTTGTTAGTCTTTGCAGGTTGTAATGAAGCTGCAGAAGCACCTAGTAATGGAGAGCAAGAGACTCCGCCAGAAGTACAGACGCCTGATGATCCAGATGCTACAACTTTAGAGGCAGGAAGCGGGTATTACTTAACGATTCCAAAAAACTCTTGGGATGCAGTAATCTGGGATAGAGTAAAGACTCCTTCTTGGGCATGGTATGTTCTTATTCAAGAAATAGGAGAAGTGCCAGTTGATGAAAATGGCAATTTTCTAATTAGTTATAGTGGCGAATTCTATCAGGATGATTTGGTTACTGTAACTTTTAATCAGTTCGAGTTAAGTGGTAAAATTGTTGATGTTGATTCTTTTACTGCTGCTCCAGATGGAACAGAAATTGGAACAGGAAGAATTGATATGGAGTTGCATTACAGGATTGACGAAACTGATTGGGCTAAGCCACATTTCTTAGATAAAGTTTATACTGTAAACAGTGATTTCAAAGTTATAATCAGTAAAGAAGGTACTAAGCTAAGCGTTAGAAATGATACTCCACTTATGGAATATATAACATTTACGTATATTGAAAGTGAATATGTTAATGAAGAGTATCAAGAAGAATCAGAGAATACAATGGATTATCACTTTGCTGAAGAGTTTGATGTAGTGACAAGATAATCTTTGCTGTGTGAAAATCGCTTTTGAAGATAGTTCAGAAGCGATCTTTTTGTTAAGGAATACTAGCAATTAAGAGTTTGCTCTTAATCAAAGTTAGAGAGGAACTGGTATAAGATAGATTTAAGTAGTGCACAAGCGTTAGAAGAACATGTTTTAAGATATTACATTATAAAGAAAGTGAATAAGGAGAACTGCTAATGGATAAAAAAGACAGATTAGTTTTAGAAATGATGGAGTTCAATAGAGGTAATGCTAAGAGAATTCAGCATTTTGTAAAGGTTTATGAGTTATCAAGATTAATCGGAGTAATGGAGCAATTATCAGATGAAGAAATGGAGATACTTGAAGCAGCAGCTATTGTGCATGATATAGGGATAAAAGTAGCACTTGAAAAGTATGGGGAGGCATATGGTAAACTGCAAGAAAAAGAAGGCCCTCCATATGCAGAAAAAATTCTTGAAAAACTTGAATATGACAAGTCTGTTATTAATAGGGTGAGCTTTCTAGTTGGTCATCATCATACCTATGATAATATTGATGGGATTGATTATCAAATACTTGTAGAAGCAGATTTTCTCGTTAACCTTTGTGAGAAGAATAGCAATGAAGAGACTGTACTGGATGTGTATAGAAAGATATTTAAGACAAAATCAGGAAAAGATGTATGTCAAACAATGTTTGGGTTATCTATATAGGTCCTTAAAATAATAAAGTCCTTGTACAAAAGAACTGCCCTTACTTAGGCAGTTCTTTTATAATAGGCTAATATTTAAATCTAAAACACAAAAATATGCTTAAGTAAGAGATGCTTCGTATATCAGAGTGCTTGACGTTTTTAGCACTTTGTCAAATTCCTCGTCGGTTTGATTGACGTCTAGTCCTTCTAAAAATGCCCTAGAAAAGCTAGCAATTAATCCTTTATTGCTCTCTAATCCAGCTACAGCATCTTCTCTAGTATACCCACCAGATAAAGCAACTACTCTCATTACATTTGCATGGTTAATAATATCTAAATATAGATCATTAACATCTGGTATTGTTAGCTTAAACATAACAACCTGATCTTTACTAAGTTTAGAAAGATTATCTAAAATCTCGTTCTTTAGAATGTTCTCACACTCAAGCTTATCAGGGCTGTTAATGTCAACTTCTGGCTCTAAGATAGGGATAAATCCTTTATCAATAATTTGAATACCATAGTCAAATTGCTGTTTCACTATTTCTCTGATACCCTCTGGATTGGCACCCTTTATGACAGACCTCATTTTTGTGCCAAAGATATTTTTCTCTTTGGCCTTGTTAAGCTTATTATCTAAATCTTTAATGGGCTTCATTAGTTGAACCCCATTTTTCTCCTCTTGTAAGCCACTGTCAACTTTTAAAATGGGAATAATTCCTTTTTTAAGCCATAAATAATCACCTGTGAATAAACTGTCAATCTTACTATCCATAGTTTTTTCAAATAGTATTGCAGCTAAGATATGATCTTGTGAGAAAGCTTCGCTTTTAATAATCCTTGTTCTCATCTTGTGAACAAGGGCAAACATTTTCTCGTCACTATCAAACTCATCATTAGAAATTCCGTAGCGTGCAAGTGCTTTTGGCGTGCTACCGCCACTTTGGTCTAAAGCAGCAATGAAACCTTTTCCGGTTTTCATTTTTTCTGCCTGCTCTTTATGCATTATAACCCTCTTTTCATTAAAAATTGTACATCTAACTAATTAAATCGTACATCTCTTCTCATAAAAAGTCAAAGAAATATATAAAAGAATCTCCTAATAAATTCCTTGTCCTTAAACTAAAGAAAGACATAAAATAAGAAGTAAGCATGATTCGTATAAATTCTAAAAAGTATCAAGAAAAAACTTAGGTGCTATCTTTGTGTAGAAACATTCAGTGCACTTTTTTTACAGCTTAAACAACTGCCTATATATCTTAATAATTTTTATAAAACACAAGACTATAAAAATTGAATACCAAAGCAATATATTCTATTTCCTTTTTTGATACATATGCTTGTAAGGTAATGAATGTATTGAATAGTAAGAATGAAGGTAATCCTTATAAATACTAAATTACTACTTGACACAATGGCTATTATAGTATAAAATAACATCTGTTATATAACGAACGTTACTAAATAATAGATATAAGGATGAGTGTATATGCCGCCTAAAGTTAAGTTTAATAAGAATGATATTATCGAAGCTGCATTCAATATTGCAAAAGATGCTGGGCTAGAGGATTTGACAGCAAGGGCTATTGCGAATGAATTAAGATCTTCAGTGGCGCCTATTTACGTGAACTTTGATAACTTGGAAGATTTGAAAAATGAAGTTGTGAAAAAATTCTTTTCTATGACAGAAAGTATGATTGAACTACAAGAAGCTGATTCTTTCTTTGAAAGAGTTGGAAAGGCGAGCATCTTCCTAGCTAAAACATATTCTATTTTGTATAGAGAGTTAGTAATTCAGCCTAATCAATATATGCAGTTTTATGAAAGCACTGAACAAGAGCTAATCAATCAAATGAGCTTCGACACACAATTGCATGGATGGACGAAGGAGCAAATCAGAGAATTATACTTTAAAATGAAAATATTTCAAACAGGACTAACTGTTATGATTGCAAATGATCACGTTCCTTCTTGGGTCGACATAAATAATCTAGATGGATTACTAACTGAAACTGGCAAAGAGTTTATAAAGCTAGTTAACAAGAAAGAATAGTTTTGGGTAGCATAACCCATAAAAAGAAAGGAAAGATAATGAGTTATAAAGCACTAGAAGCAGACCTTAGAAAAGCATTTAATAATGAGATTACTAAGAGTAAGAAGATTAAGAACGCATTTTTATATGTACATAACGAAAAAGACAAAATAGATATTGCATTAACACATAATAGCACAGAGAATCAAAAATCAAGCATAAGTCAACCAAACTACATGGCAAGTGTGGGTAAAATTTTTACATCAACAATTATTTCAATTTTATATGAAGAAGAAAAGCTAAAATTTGATGATAAAATAACAAAGTATATTGACAATGAAATAATGGAACGAATACATGTTTACAAAGATAAAGAATATTCTCAGACTATAGAAATAGGCCACCTACTTAATCATACTTCAGGGCTTGCGGATAGTTTTTGGGATTGTTTGGAAGATGTATGTAATCCTAATGATAAAAAATTCGAAGTTATAGATGCTATTAACTGGATTAAGAATAATAAAGAAGCAGAATTTAAGCCAGGCGAAGGTTTTCATTACACAGATACCAATTATCATTTGCTTGGCTTGATTATTGAAAGTATAACAAAAATTCCTTTTCATGAAGTATTAAAAGAAAAGATATTTATTCCATTGAACATGAAAAACTCTTACATGAATCAATATTCAAGTCCAATTGAAGAGAGTGAGTTATCAGAGGCTGACTTTTTTTACAATGGTACAAGACTAAATAAAAACCAAAATTACTCAAGACTTGATTTTAGTGGAGGAGGTATTATATCAACTGCATCAGATTTGTTAATATTCATGAAAGCATTAGTAAGCAATAAACTCATTTCAGAAGCAACTATAAAAAAAATGAAAGAAAACACTGCGAGGTTTAGATTAGGTATTGAGTATGGATATGGCATATGGAATATTATAAAAGTACCAGTTTTAATGCCAGAGAAGTATAGTTCTTGGGGTGTAGCGGGTGCAACAGGTGCCTATATGTTTTATAATCCGTTTTCTAATACTTACTTTATTGGAAATTTTAATGACTTTTCTTATCGGCAAAAAGGTCTTCAATTTATGCTTTCAAAAGTAGTAAAAAGAACCATAAAATACTTAGAATAAAAAAATCGGTTATATTGTAATTTGAGAAGAAAAAAGGCAAGAGATAACACAGATAAGAGTTATCTCTTGCCTTTTTTTTAAATAAATGTGTTTTCGTAATAATCATCAAATATTTCAAAGACAAAAATTAGTAAAGAGTATCTTAAAATTAAAGGTTTTACTAATGGGGGTTTCATGAGATAATTATAGATATTGATGAAGATTACTCATGCGCTTTTCTTAATAAAAGTAAAAAAGTGACGATATGTGTAAAAGTCAATGGAAAGATGTATAAAAGGGGGTGCGGATGTCTTTTTGTACTTTTTTAGGCTGTTAAGCCTAGGATTCTCCTGTACTCTAAAGGGCTTACTGCACCTAGAGAAATTTTAATCCTCTTCTCATTGTACCAAACTATATATTC
>Ga0334893_1002529_pt1 | contig 13518 bp, 13 predicted proteins | sample GraSluR3_MG_5_FD_207218 | JGI IMG/M metagenome (GOLD analysis project Ga0334893, IMG submission 207218) | Sludge microbial communities from methane-producing bioreactor in Wageningen University, Netherlands - Granular Sludge_09_05-R3 | ecosystem: Engineered > Bioreactor > Anaerobic >...
TCCTACAACTTTGTCACCAATCGCTTTCGCAACACCTGTTTCAAATAGTGATGCCCCAACTACGAACATCCCCGCAAAAAGTACTACGTTTGAATCTTGAAGACCAGCAAAACCCTGAGCAGCAGTTAAAACCTTTGTAAGAATTAAGATTACAGGAACTGACATTGCAGTGATTGCAAGAGGAATTAATTCAGTAATAAAGAAAAATGCTGCAACCGCTAAAACTACTAATGTAATTTTAGCATCTTTTGCTTTTTTTGCTGCAGCAGCCGCTGCCTTTGCTTCTTCTTCAGCTTTTTTCGCTGCTTCTTCTTCAGCAGCTTGCTTTTCAGCCGCAATTTGCTCTGCAGTTTTTTCTTCAGCAGCAGCTGGTGCTGGCGCTTGTTCTGCGGTTTGAGCAAAAGCTAATGAACCAAAACTAAAAATAAATGTAATCAATAAAATAAGTGCTAACGTTTTTTTCATCAGTTACCCTCCAATTTAAAATTGAAATATAAAACTTTTCTTGTTCTTGTGATTGAGCATTGGTCAACTACTAACTACCCTCCTTTTTCTTATACTCTTATTAACATCCACCGAACTCTCGGCAGAATTTGATTTAAAATAATTTTATATGTTATTATTAAATATTAGACTTTTTTAATAAATTTATTCAAAAAAATATAATAAGGTATTTTAACTCCTTAAAATTATGTATAAAAAAACTAGCCAAAATGCTTGGCCAGATACTACGCTATCCCCACCGGAGGAAAGTATCGTATTCTGTTTTTCAAAGCATTTATTCTTACAAGTAGAATTTACTATCTTACAGATTAAATGTCAACACTTATTTTTTGGGGTTCCACCCATGGTCTGAGGTTGGTTTTAACGGCTTTATTTTTTATTTTAAGAGTTTTTCAGAGACACTCTCAAGTAACCTCTAATGTATTCACATTTTTTCTCCTCACACGTTGATTCTGGCCGTTATTTTTGATTGGCAAATGACAACTACTAAAAAAGTGACAACAATAAAAAGCGCCTCCTTTTGGAGGCGCTTTTATAATAAATTTTACAGTGGCCAGAAAATTGGAGCAACCACCATTAAAACAGCATAAGCTATTATCAATAATGGAGTACCAACTTTAATGTAGTCATTAAACTTAAATCCACCAGGTCCTAATACTAATGTATTTGGAGGTGTTCCTACTGGAGTCGCAAATGCACAAGATGCTGCCATCGCTACTACAATAAGAATAGCATGTGGACTAACACCAATAGTATTGGCAATAGCTAAACAAATTGGAGCAAGTAATGTTGTACTTGCTGTATTTGACATGAACTGAGTTAAAATTGCTGTTAACCAGAACATAGCAGTCATAATAATAAATGGACTTGGGCTATCTCCCATTAATCCTACAACCATATCTGCAATTAATTTACCAGCACCAGTCTTATTCATAGCATCTGCTAATGGAAGCATACCAGCGAATAAGAAAATTGTTGTCCAGTCAATTGATCTGTAAGCTTGTTTTTCAGGAACTACTTTGAACAGCACTGTTAATAGCGCACCTGCAAGAGCAGCAATCGCTAAATGCATATTTAAGAAGCCTGGTAATTGCTTTCCAAAAGCCATAACTACAATTACAATTACAAGAATAGCAACTGAAATACCTTGTTTTGACTTGTTATAAACCTTATCTTCTCCTTGAGCTTCGTCTCCATCATCTTGAACTTTTCTGTCAGGAATTAATTTTCTTCCGATTGTCAAAAGATATATAAAACCAGCAATAGTTAATGGTCCACCTGCTAATGCAAATTCGAAGAATCCAAATTGTCTTAATCCAGCTGTTCCTAAAACACCGTTAACAGCAAGGTTTGGAGGTGTACCAACTAATGATAATGTACCACCAAGACCTGCAGCTAATGCAAGAGGCATAAGAATTTTACCTCTGCTCCAACCAGCTGAATTTGCAATACCAATACAAACAGGAAGTAATACCGCAGTTGTACCAGTGTTACTTAAAACGGCTGACATAAGAGCAGCTAATGTCATAACTCCAAGAGTTAAGCCCAGTTCACTACCTCCAGCAATTTTTACAACTTTATCGCCTATAGCATTGGCAACACCAGTTTCAAATAAACCAGCACCAACAACAAACATACCAGCGAATAGCATAACGTTTGTATTAGATAATCCAGACAAACCTTGAGCTGTTGTTAAAACGCCAGTCCAAACCAGTAATACTGGAACAAACATAGCTGTTACAGCTAAAGGAATAAGTTCTGTTACGAACAAAAAGGCTGCAATACCAAGGATTATTAATGTATTTCTAATATCTCTTGCTTGCTTTGCAGCAGCAGCTTCTTCAGCTGCAATTTCTTCTGCAGTTTTTTCTGCATCTGCAGGGGCATCAGTTGTTTGAGCCATTGCAAATGAAGCGAAACCAAATACTAATGTAATTAATAAAATAAATGCTAATGTTTTTTTCACTACAATTTCCTCCTAAGATAATTTAAATTTGTTTTTTAGCAATCCGTCCCCCTCTCCTTAAATTTGAAAAAAAAATAAAAAAAATACACCAACCCTGATTGTCCATGGTTAGTATATTTCATTTTAAAAATTATTTATAATACGACACTCCCAATATTTTTTAGTACTATGTATTTACATTTCCTTTACATCCAACAACATATTAACAGAAAATAGTGTCACATGTCAAGAATTAACAAATACATTTATTAACCACTATTTTGTTTTATTAAACATAATGATCAAGTTTTCTTTGATTTTTCTTTTTAGTTTCTTTATTTCACATTCTCTTTTCATTGCTTCTTCTTTTTTATCAAAAGTTTCAAAATAAACTATCTTAACTGGAAGTCTGCATTTTGTATATTTTGCACCTAATCCTTTGTTGTGGGTTTCTTCTCTTTTTTCAAGATTATTGGTCCAGCCAGTATAATACGTTCCATCTTTACATTCCAAAATATAAGTATAAAACATATTAAAATCCTTTAATTAAATCCTCTAAAGTATCTCTTTCTCTAATTAACTTAACACTCCCATCGGAAGCAATTAATACCTCTGCTGGTCTAAGACGATTATTATAATTCGAAGCCATAGAATATCCATATGCTCCTGCATCTGTAATACAAATCAAATCTTTTTCTTTTATTACAGGAAGACATCTGTCTTCTGCAAGAATATCGCCACTTTCACAAATATTTCCAACTACGTGAACATTCTCTTCAGGGCCTTCGTTAACAATCTTTCCATTTCTGTAAATTTCCATATCATGATGAGATCCATAAGTCATAGGTCTTGCTAAAACATTAAATCCAACATCTGTGCCCACATATTTTCTGTCATAATTATTTTTTATTGAATGAACTGTTCCAAGTATTACCCCACACTCTGCAGCGATATATCTTCCAGGCTCTATTTTAAATAACAATTCTTTTCCTGTTTTTGCAACCCATTCATTAATTACAGCATCCAACTTCTTCCCAAACTCTTTAACATCCAGTCTGGCTTCTCCTTCTTGCTTTCTGTAAGGGATTCCAAAGCCCCCTCCGAAATCCACAAATTCAATATTCTCAAATTCTTCAGCAACAGCAAGAACAGATTTAACCCCTTCTATATAAGAATCTGCCTCCATAAATAAAGATCCAATATGTTGGTTTATTCCAGCTAAAGTAAGATTATATCTATATAATATCTCTTTTACCTCTGAAACAAGATTGATATTCACACCAAACTTTGTTTTCTTTCCACCAGTTATTACTTTTTCACTATGTCCAGCCCCAACTCCAGGATTAAATCTTATGGCAACCTTACTCCCAGGACTCAGTTTTCCATACATTTCCAACTGAGATAAAGAGTCTATACTAACCATTATGCCCCTGTCTATTGCAAACTGCATTTCTTCTTCTGATACGTTATTACTTATATAGAACATTTCCCTATGTTCAAAGCCGGCTTTTTCAAGAACATATATTTCTCCAGGAGACATAGCATCTGCTACTAATCCTTCTGATCTTGTTATTTTCAATAACTCTAGATTTGAATTTGCTTTTATAGAATAATTTGATAAAAACCTTGGATAAGAAACAAGATTTTTCATTTCTCTGCAACGTTCTCTTAAAATTTCCTCACTGTATACATATAATGGACTACCATATTTTTCTATTAGTTCCTGAGGATTTGTTCCCTTAAAAAAGTTCTTATCTTCAGTAAAATATTTACTCATAATTTATATTCCCCCTGTCTGAGATTTCTTTAGTATTATCATAAACTTTAGTTATAAAGTCAATTAAATAGGGATTGTATACAGCATTTTACAAATAAAAAGAAGCCCTTGAATTAACAAGAGCTTCTATATAATAACATGAATCTTTTTTATGAATTAAAACGATTTGGAGTATTATCTTTTAAAATTACATCATGAGCTCCGCCTTCAACAATACTTGTTGCTGAAACCAAAGTAATTCTCGCTGTATCTTGCAGTTCCTTTATTGTTTTAGACCCGCAGCTGCTCATAGTTGAACGAATTTTGCTCATTGATACATAAAGGTTGTCCTTTAATTTCCCTGCGTAAGGAACGTAAGAATCTACTCCCTCTTCGAAGTCCATTTTGCCCTTACCAGTATCATCGTAACGCTCCCAGTTTCTTGCTCTGTTGGAACCTTCACCCCAATATTCTTTTACGTAATTGGAGCCAACCTTTAATTTTCTGGTTGGACTTTCATCAAATCTAGCAAAATATCTGCCAAGCATTAAGAAGTCTGCCCCCATCGCTAAAGCAAGGGTCATATGATAATCATGAACAATACCACCATCAGAGCAGATAGGAATATATATGCCCGTTTTTTCAAAATATTCATTTCTTGCTTCAGCAACTTCCATTATAGATGTTGCCTGACCTCTGCCTATACCTTTTTGCTCTCGGGTAATACAAATTGACCCACCGCCAATTCCAACTTTAATGAAATCAGCTCCTGCTTCTGCAAGATAAAGAAATCCCTCTCGGTCAACAACGTTGCCAGCTCCCACTTTTGCCTTATTTCCATACTTACTCTTTATATATTCAATAGTATCCTTTTGCCATTCAGAATATCCATCGGATGAATCAATACAAAGTACATCTGCTCCCGCTTCTATAAGGGCCGGCACTCTTTCCACGTGATCACGACTGTTTATTCCAGCACCAACAATAAGCCTTTTATCTTCATCCAACAATTCATCTGGATTTTCCTTATGGCTGTCATAATCTTTTCTGAAAACTAAATAGCAAAGATTCTGATTGCTGTCGATAATTGGAAGACAGTTTAGTTTATGATCCCAAATCATGTCATTAGCTTCTGATAATGACATTCCTTCTTTTCCGTAAATCAGCTCTTCAAAAGGAGTCATAAACTCACTTATTACAGTACTTGGCTCAGTTCTGGAAAGACGATAGTCCCTGCTGGTTACAATCCCAAGTAATTTCCCATTTGGAGAGCCATCCTCTGTTATAGCAACTGTTGAGTGTCCTGTAATATTTTTTAATTCCAAAACATCCTCAAGGGTTTGGTCAGGCTTTAGATTTAATGAACTAACAACAAATCCTGCTTTATAGCCTTTTACCTTTCTAACCATTTCAGCTTGTTCTTCAATTGTCTGCGATCCAAAAATAAATGCAATACCTCCCGATCTAGCCAGGGAAATTCCCATTTCTGTTCCGGATACTGATTGCATAATTGCAGACACAACTGGAACATTTAATTGAATATCTGGTTCTTCACCTCTTTTAAATTTTGTTAAAGGTGTTTTTAATGAAATATTTCCGGGTATACATTCTTTTGTCGTTAAATTTGGTATTAATAAAAACTCACTGAAGGTTCTTGATGGTTCATTGTAATAATGAGGCATGGCTATCTCCTTTCGATATTATTTAATTGAGTATTGTACACTTTTTGTGTTTTTTTTGCAACCCCCTTTTTTATATTGAAAAAAATTGTTATTATATATATAAGAAAATAAAAGAAATTTTCCGGAGGTTATAATAATATGAAATTAATAGATAAAGCTTTCCCTGCAGGAAAAGTTGAAAATGTCGAAGATCTCTTCGAACGTTCCTTTAAAATAACTTGCAAAGATTGTGGTTGGTATTCAATAGTACGAAGAAATGGTGGTATGACTTCTATGTTTATTAATAACTGGAACCACTGCAGAAAATGCGGAAGTGATAACCTTATGATGTCCAAACCAACCAACTGGGAAAAACTTAATCCTTTGGAGCAAATCAGAAAATACTATGAGAAAATAACTGAAAAAAGAGCTGCTCGTATTAGAGAAAAAAATAATCAAAAATAATTTTAGCACCCTCTCCAGATGGCGAGGGTGTATTTTCAACTAAAAAAGGCAGGTATTCATATGGCTGATCTAAAATTAATTATTAATGGAAGTGTTGAAAAAACGTATCCTGAAAATATTTCTCTACTAGAAATCAGTAAAGATTTTCAAGATCAATATCAGACCCCCATTATTGTAGCAATGATAGATGGGAAAATAAAAGACCTTACATACGTCCTTAATTCATCAAGAGAAAACTGCCGTATTGATTTTTTTGATCTTTCATCAGAGCTTGGAAACAAAGTATATCAAAGAAGCCTTATTTTTCTTTTGATTGTTGCAGCAAAAGAAATCTTCCCCCGATCAAAACTAACCATTGAAAATTCTCTAAGTCAGGGAATTTATTGTAAAATACAAATAGAGCCTGCGCTTACAAGAAAAGAGCTACAAAAAATTGAGGATAGAATGAGAGAATATGTAGTAAAAGATTTGCCCTTTACAAAGAAAGTTTTACCAACACAGGAAATAATAGATTTATACAGAAACCATGACATGGAGGATAAAGCCTTACTTTTAAGTCAACTGAAAAATCCAATTTCAAGTATATATTTTTTGGGTAGTAAATTTGGTTACTTTTATAGAACAATGGTACCTAGCACCCAATACTTGAATTTATTTGATTTAAAATTTTATCCACCAGGTTTTATACTTAGATTTCCAGCAAGAAACAATCCACTTGAATTGCCTGAATTTAAAGAAAATCCTAAATTAGCTAAAGTTTTTACAGAAACTCGTCGATGGGCAAAAATTATTGAATGCAACTATATCTCCTCGTTAAATGAATATATAAAAAATGGAGAAATTAATAATATAATTAAAATTTCAGAAGCTTTACATGAAAAAAAGATAGCTCAAATTGCGGATACGCTGGTTCAAAATGAAGATTTAAAACTTATTTGTATTGCCGGCCCGTCATCCTCTGGAAAAACAACTTTTACAAAAAGACTAAGCATTCAACTACAAGTAATTGGTTATAAAACGGAACTACTTTCAATTGATGATTATTTTATTGACGCAAAAAACCGACCGCTTGGTCCTGATGGAGCTCCAGATTTTGAATCCCTTGATATTGTTGATGTTGACCTTTTCCAAAATCATTTGCAAAGATTTTTTGATGGTGAAGAGATTGAGGTTCCTGAATATGATTTTGTATCTGGAACACGATCATTCAAAGGAAACGTAATTAAACTAGATCCAAGAGAAATACTAATAATTGAAGGTATTCATGGACTTAATGAAAAACTCACATCATCAATATACAAAAAAAATAAGGCCAAAATATATATAAATGCCTTAACCCAATTGGGAATCGATTTTCATAACAGACTTCCTACTACGGATGCACGATTAATGAGAAGAATTGTAAGAGACCACAATACCCGAGGACGTTCCGCTCTTGAAACATTACGATATTGGTCAACAGTCAGAAAAGGTGAAGAAGGACACATCTTCCCTTATAATGAAGAGGCGGATATAATTTTCAACTCATCTCTGGTTTATGAACTTGCAACAATAAGAGACTATTTGGTGCCTCTTCTTCAGGAAATTTCTCGCAAAGAGCCAGAATATTATGAAGCTCAGAGATTAATAAGATTAGTATCATTCTTTTATCCTCTAACTAAAGATGCACAAATACCCTCTAATTCAATTTTAAGAGAATTTATTGGTAAAAATGATTTTATTTAATGAAAGGACTGGAAAAAATGTCATATAAATTTCTAAGAGAACTTCCTCCCCCAAACGTTTTATTCCAAGAGATACCCGTTTCAGAGGAAATTAAAAAAGTTAAGAATGCAAGAGATAAGGAAATCCAAGATGTATTAACTGGAAAAAGCGGGAAATTCATTCTAATTATCGGACCTTGTTCTGCAGATAATGAAGATTCTGTTTTATCCTACATCGAAAGACTAGCGAAAGTTCAAGAAGAAGTAAAGGATGATATCGTTATTATTCCAAGGGTTTATACTAATAAACCCCGAACTACTGGAGAGGGCTATAAAGGCATGCTACATCAGCCAGATCCTAACAAAGTGTCAAACATGTATGAAGGGATTAAAGCAATCCGAAAACTCCATTTAAGGGCAATTGAGACGTCCCATTTAAGTTGTGCTGATGAAATGTTGTATCCTGAAAACTACGCATATTTAGATGATTTATTAAGCTATGTAGCAGTTGGTGCAAGATCTGTAGAAAATCAACAACATCGACTTACCGTAAGCGGATTTAATGTCCCCGCAGGTATGAAAAATCCTACAAGTGGAGACCTAAGCGTTATGCTTAATTCAATTAAAGCGGGGCAAATCGGACATCACTTTATTTACAGAGGCTGGGAAGTTGAAACTGAAGGCAACCCACTTACTCATGCTATTTTAAGAGGTGCCGTTAACCAATACGGAAGAAGTATCCCAAACTATCATTATGAAGACTTAATGCGCCTCATTGAAGAATACGAAAGTAGAAATCTTGATAATCCAGCTATTATCATTGATGTCAATCATGCGAATTCCGATAAACAGTTTAATCAGCAGCCAAGAATTGCTTCTGAAATTATTCACAACAGAAGAAAAGAACCAATTATTGGGAAATATGTAAAAGGATTAATGATTGAAAGTTATCTGGAAGAAGGTTCTCAAGCAGTAAATGGGGGAATTTTCGGTAAGTCTATTACAGATCCATGTTTAGGATGGCCAGCAACAGAAAGACTAGTTTATCATCTGGTAGAAAAAATGAATCAGTAATTAGGTATTACCTTCTCTTTTTTTATAATACTCGCAAGTACTTCCTTTGGAACGATAAACTACAACGGAAGGCATATGCATAGATTTAATTCCCCACAGCCTACAGCCGTGGGGAAATTTTTTATCCCAGGTTATATAATAATTTTCGCAATTTTTGCAATAAACTCGTTTTTTTTCAGACTCCATTTTCATCCATCCCTGAATAAAATTTTTATATTTTTTTATACCAAAGATTCATACTTTCAATATTTCCAGAGATATTGGTATTATTAACTACTTTTCCAGAAAAGATATAGCTTTCTCTAGCAAAAAGAATGTTTATCCCCGGGTTTCCTGCACGGGCAATTGTATATAATATTCTATATTCTTCCTCTTTTAAATCTTTCTCCATAGCTCTTAATAAAGCTTTTGGTATCCCCTTACCCCTATATTCTTCCCTAACAGCAAAGTCTGTCATCTCTGCATTTTTATTATAACTATCTTTTTCAGAAGAAGAAACTCCTGCAAGAATATTACCATCATAGTAACAATAATATTTTACATTATCATCCATAGTTTTCAATATATAGTCTTTATCAAAAACTGGGAAAGGATACGTAGGAAAAACATTTTCTAATAGACTAGCTATATCTTTCGCATTTTCTTTTTCTGCCACGACTACTTCAATTTCATTTTCTTCAAATGTTCTTTCCTCATTTAACTTTGCTGTGCTGTTAAAAGCTTTTCGAAGACATTCTTCATGCTCATCCTCAAAGTTATCCTCGTATCTTTCATTGGAAAAATATTTTGAATAAAACAAGCACTCCTGATTACTTGCAAAAAATTCAGGTATTGTTCCTTCAAGGATAAAATCTCTCTTTTCAAACTCTTCTCCCATAGAAAAAGGTACTTTTGCAAAAATTTTTCCATATTTATTCTCTTTGGCAAGATCTTCTGCCTTTTTAATTACCTCTTTAAAATTTTCATCAAGAATTTTCATTATATATACTCTATCATTATGTTTCCCATGCTGAATAACTGAACCTTTGAATCTTATTATTTCATCCAACTTCATCATCTCCGTTCTCACTTCTTTCTCTTCTTTCCAGGTTTTCAGGAGTTAAAGTTATATCTTCATCATAATCTGTAAGTAATTTATAGACTCCAACGGCTTTGTATTCTTCCGCATTATCTATATCAAGCTGTAAATTACATTCTGCGCACTCGAGATCACAAGAATTACTTGTATGATTATCCGGGACTTTATAAGTAGTGATTACTCCTTCATAATTTCTTAAAATAACCTTATTTGCAGACCAAGAGATTAAATAATTTGGCATTACAGGTATCTTTCCACCCCCGCCGGGCGCATCAATTACGTACGTTGGAACTGAAAAACCACTTGTGTGTCCTCGAAGACTTTCCATAATTTCAATACCTTTTCCTACAGATGTTCTAAAATGTTCAAGACCCTCAGAAAGGTCACATTGATATAAATAGTATGGTCTTACTCTGTTTTGAACAAGCTTTTGTACTAATTTTTTTTGTATTCTCGGGCAATCATTTACATCTCTTAATAGCACTGACTGATTTCCTAACGGAATACCCGCTGAAGAAAGTTTTTTAAGACTTTTCTTGGCTGTTTCTGTAATCTCATTAGGATGATTAAAGTGAGTGTTAAGCCAAAGATTTTCATATTTTTTTAATACTTCAATTAATTCATTAGTAATTCTGTAAGGCAGAACTACTGGTATCCTAGAACCAATTCTAATTACTTCAACATGAGGTATTTCAGAAACTTCATTTAAAATCCAGTCCAAATAATCATCCGAGAGCATCAACGGATCTCCCCCAGATAATAGAACATCTCTTACTTCCGTATGTTCTTTGATATATTCTATACCCCTTTCCAATTCTTCTCTTGATGGAATATTGTCTGTATCTCCAACTTTCCTTTTTCTAGTACAATGCCTGCAGTACATGGCACATATATTGCTTACATGGAATAATACACGATCAGGATAGCGATGAGTTATTCCTGTAACCGGACTGTCCGTATCCTCGCTTAATGGATCTTTCATATCACAAGATGAAATTGAAAGCTCTTCAGGATCAGGGAAAGCTTGCTTAAATACAGGATCCTCTTTATAGTTGGATGGGTTAATCAAAGATAAATAATATGGAGTTATTGCCATAGGAAACATCTCCATAGTTTCTCTAATGCTCTTTTTTTCTACCTCATCAAAACTAATCCCAAGCATTTTCTCTACTGTATCAACGTCCTTGATAAGATTTTTTCTTTGCCATTTCCAATCCTTCCATTGCTCAAGTTTCATTTTTTCCTTCATATTAAATATCACCTTTCAAACAAAAAAACACTCTCTTATTACTAATTAAAGTCCTAAGAGAGTATTTTCTTTTATTTTCTTCGTTATTCATTGTACCATAAAACGACCTTTTAATCAACAACCCATTTTGCTTTTCGAGGTTGTCACTTGTTGCGAAAAAAAAAGGCCACTTGGAATTGTGGCCTTAATAAACTCTTATTGACCTTGGTTAACAAAGCTTTTTGTTGTACCACCAGTTGCAGCAGAAGTGCCTGCAATTCGTGCAAGATAAACATTGCCAAGATTTTCAATATGACCAGCTATATTATCAAAATAATTTAAATGTTCTTGCTCATCATTAATAATTTGTTCGAATAATTTTTTAGTAATACTGTCTCCATTATCACTACATACTTTTGCAAACTCATTGTAAGCTTCCATAGTATCCTCTTCAGCTTTTGCATCTGCAGTAAATATTTTTGCAGTTTCTTGACCCTTAATAACTGGTGCAGATAATTCTGATGTTGGCTCTCCGCCAAGTTCTTTTATTCTTTCAGCAAATGCTTCAGCATGAGTCATTTCATCAATTGCAATCAACTTAATATTTTTTGCTAATTCCCCAAGATCTCTGTCATCAAGATTATAATGTTGATTCATATACTGGTGAATAGCCTGAAGCTCCATAGAACGGGCTTTGTTTAATACTTCTATCACTCTAGCTTTTTTTTCTTCTCTGTTACTCATATCGTATTCCTCCTGTTTTTATGTAATTGAATAATTACAATTATAGCATATTAATTACCCACTGATTATAATTTTAAACCAATGAATTTATTTTATCCTGCATCATTTTAATATTTTCATGTTCAATGTTTTCGGTATTTTCAGAAATCTTTACTATCTTTTTTACTATCTGCTTTTCTATAAAATTCATTTTACTAAAATCAAAGCCACCGCCGAAAAAAGTTACAACAAAAGATCTTTCAATAAGTTCTAAAGGAAATACTTTCTTTAATTGTTCCTCTGCCTCCTCTCTTTTGTGCATATTACAAGTAAATAAGCCTGTATTCTTTTCAAGTAAAACTTTTAAATTATTATTTATGAATTCTTTCATGTCTTTTTGAATATTTCCTGCATATACTGAACTTCCCAAAATTATAACCTGATAATCATTAAGATCAATTATTGGATTATCTTTAAGATTTATTAAATTGCTCCCATCCTTTAAACCTTCTTTCAACATCTCAGCACATTTTTTTGTAAATCCATGTTTGCTTGAATAAATAATTACATTTTTCATTATTACCCCTCCGCTCTCTCTATTACTAATACTATAACTTGCAGTGATATAAAAAAAAAGATATTATAGAAAAAAAGTTAAAGGATGATTAAATGAATACAAAGCTAATAAAAATAATTGTTTTATTCTTTATTTTTACTTTTTTAATTCCTGCTTTTTCTCTCAATTCTGATTATAAAAAAATAGATAATCTAAATTTTATTATTGATTTTGAATTTAAAGAATTTGAAAAAAGCCCTGCCAATATTGATGGCAGAATACTTCTTCCGATGAGAGAATTCTTTGAAACTATTGGCGCTACTGTTGAATGGAATGATGAACTAAAAGAAATAAATGCCTTTTATGAAGAAAATAAAGTTTTTCTGAAAATTGGCTCCAAAGATTCAATAGTAAATGGAATATTTAAGGAATTAGATGTGGCACCAACGTTAATTGAAGATACTACCTATATCCCTCTTAGATTCGCAGCTGAATCTTTAGGATATGAAATAATTTGGAATGAAGAATTTAAAACGATATATGCTTTTTCCGACTATGAAGAGGCTGACTTAACTGAACTAAAAGAAACACCTTCTGGTCATGGAGTGATCCCTGATGATACAAAAATTATTGATACTTTTTCAGGCATTGGCTCTTGGTATGGAGGTAAATTTCACGGAAGAAACACAACCAGCGGAGAAGTTTTTGACCAATATGCTTTAACTGGCGCCCACAGAACCTTGCCTTTTGGCACCTTCGTCAGGGTGACCCACACGTATAACAATCAATCTGTCGTAATAAGAATTAATGACAGGGGTCCCTTTG
>Ga0334893_1002530_pt1 | contig 13517 bp, 10 predicted proteins | sample GraSluR3_MG_5_FD_207218 | JGI IMG/M metagenome (GOLD analysis project Ga0334893, IMG submission 207218) | Sludge microbial communities from methane-producing bioreactor in Wageningen University, Netherlands - Granular Sludge_09_05-R3 | ecosystem: Engineered > Bioreactor > Anaerobic >...
AGAAAAAGGAAGGATTATTTCACCTGGAAAGTGCTTTTTAATCCTATCAATTTCTTCATCTTTATTTAAAATATCAATTTTATTTAACAATATTATTTTATTCTTATTTCTAATTAAATCAAATATTTCATCATTATCAAAAAAATACTCTTGAGATAAATCGATCATATATATAATTAGATCCGCTTTTTCAATACTATCTTTTGCTTTTTCAATTCCTATCTTCTCAATTAAATCTTCACTTTTTCTAATACCTGCCGTATCTATAATTTTTGCAGGTATTTTGCCAATTGTCAGATATTCTTCTATTGTATCCCTTGTTGTGCCAGGAATATCAGAAACAATTGCTCTTTCCTCATTTAATAAAAGGTTTAAGAAGCTGGATTTCCCAACGTTTGGCTCTCCTAATATTAAAATTCTTATTCCTTCATTAATATATTTACTTTTTTCACTTCTAAGAAGCAACAACTGGAGGTCTTCTTTAATCCTGTTAATTTTTTCAAATTTTTCTTCTGTTGAAAGGGTCGGAACATCATCCTCGGGAAAATCTATGCTGGCTTCTAAATATGCAAGAATTTCTACTATATTTGAAATAATATTGTTTACTTCTGAAAAATTTGTACCACCTATTGTTTTTGCAGCAAATTGTAATCCTTGTTTATTTTTTGCTTCAATTAAGTCAATTATACCTTCAGCTTTTGTTAAGTCTAATTTCCCATTTAAAAAAGCTCTTTTGGTAAATTCACCCGCTTCTGCATGTCTTGCACCATTTTTAATTAAAAGTTCAAGAATATAGTTAATCCCGATAAAGCTGCCGTGGGATTGTATTTCAACTACATCTTCGCCAGTATAAGATTTTGGTCCCTTCATGATGATAAACAAACCTTCATCTATAAGTTGTCCCGAATAATTATCAACAATGTTTCCCAAAACAGCTCTATGACTTTCTATACTTTTAAATTCTCTTTTCCCACCCCAAAGCTTTCCTGCTATCTCTATAGAATCCTCACCACTCAAGCGAATTATAGATACTGCAGATGGCCCGATGCCAGTAATTATTGAACAAATCGTATCAGTAAACTTCATAATTTCCCTCCTTGCAAAAAAAGCCAGTAATCAAAAGATTACTGGCAAATTTTTAATAATTTCGTTTAGGAGCTATTACAACTTTTCTAAAAGGTTCTTCACCTTCACTATAAGTATTTACGCTTTTATTCTCCTGTAACGCCATATGAATTATTCTTCTTTCTTGAGGACTCATTGGTTCCAAAGAAATTTTTCTGCCTGTTTTCTTAACTTTATTAGATAATTTTTCCGCCAGGCTATATAACGTATTTTCCCTTTTCTTTCTATAATCCTCTATATCAATAATAACTTTTTTATAATTTTCGCTGGACTTATTAACAAATAAATTAACCAGAAACTGTAAAGAGTCTAAAGTTTCTCCTCTTCTACCAATTAATATACCTAAGTCCTCACCTTGAAGATTAACCAAAATGTTACCATCTACTTCATTAATAGAAATTTCTGGGTTTAGGCTCATTTTCTCAAAAAGAATTTGAAGAAAATCATTAATCTTATTATTGTTATTTTCTTTTTCACTAACTCTTACAAGAGCATCTTTTCCGCCAATGAAACCTAAAAAACCATTTTTTGGTTCTTCTAATATTTCAATCTCAACTTCACTCTCTGTTAGGTTTAATTCTAACAATGCCGCTTTAACTGCATCATCTATTGTTTTTCCTGATTTTTCAATTACTCTCATTAGACTGCCTCCTTATTTGAGTCAGGAAGACGATTAATTATATGTTGCTGAAGCACACCCATTGCGTTAAAAACTACCCAGTATAAACATAAGCCTGCTGGGAATTTAAAACTTATATAACCAATCATAACTGGAAGAAAATATAATAGCATCTTATTCTGTCCTGCCGGACCAGAACTGGCTGCTGTTAATTTACTTTGAAAAAATGTTGCAACCCCGACTAATATAGGAAGTATATATAGTGGGTCTGGATTTGTTAAGTTATTAATCCAAAAAAAAGTTGCATGTTCCACTGGTTCAAAGGGATAAGCTCTTAAAGAATTAAATAAAGCAAATAAAATAGGCATTTGAACTAGCAAAGGTAAACAACCCGCTGCTGGGTTAACATTATATTTTTGATACAACTCCATAGTAGCTTTGTTTAATTTTTCTTTATCATTTTTATACTTCTTCTGAAGTTTTTGAACCTCTGGTTGAATACTTTGCATATTTTTCATAGATTTCATTTGTTTAACACTTAATGGAAATAATGCTATTTTAATCAAAATAGTTAAAATAATTATTGCCAAAGCATAACTTGGAAATCCTATCTTCACCGAAACTGTATAAAAATATGTAATTAAAGAAACAACAAAATCATTTAATATACTCAAATTAACACCTGTATAATACAGGCTCCACCTCCCGATAATTATTTTAAAACAAACTATTAAACAGGATCATATCCTCCGGGATGAAAAGGATTACATTTTAAAATTCTTTTAACTGCCAAAAAGCTTCCTTTAAATAAGCCATACTTTTCCAAGGCTTTTATTGCGTACTGAGAGCAGGTAGGATAAAACCTACAATTCTTTCCCAATAATGGTGAAAGAAATTTCTGATATCCTTTAATAAGAAAAATTAAAAATTTTTTAATCAATTAGCTCAGATCCCTTTAAAGCATGATTAAGAGACTTTTCCATTGAAAAATAGTCCGTATCTTTTATTGTTTGTCTTACAATTATGATAATATCACAACTTTTAGATAATAAGGAATTATTTTTCCTTAATGTTTCTCTTAATCTTCTTTTTATTTCATTTCTTTTCCAAGCTTTCCCAACTTTCTTAGAAACCGAAAAACCGATTCTGGAAAAACCTAAAGAATTTTTTTTATAATAAACCACGAAATCTCTATTCGCAAAAGACTTTCCCTTTTTATAAGTAATTTTAAATTCTTTATTTTTTTTTAACCGGTTTTCTGATTTAAGCAAAGCTTTCAACTCCAAAAAAAAGTCCTTCTGTTTAAAAAGGACTTAAAAACTAACTTATGCAGATAAAACTTTTCTTCCTTTTGCTCTTCTTCTTTTTAAAACATTTTTTCCACCAACAGTTGCCATTCTAGCTCTAAAGCCATGAACTCTTTTTCTTTTTCTTTTACTTGGCTGATACGTTCTTTTCATTTTAAACTACACCTCCATTAAAACTATCTTATATAATATAAATATTTATCATTCCCATTGACCATGAAATTATATACTAATCTTCATTAATTATCAAGATATTATAAAAATTTTTTATTCCTGTGGATAACTTTTATATTTATTAACTCTTTTCTGTTGATAAACTATTTTTATTTTGATAGTATAGCATTACAATTCTTAAGTTATAAACATTTTCTTAACAGGATGTTTATAATTATTCTCGGAGGTATCTTTATGATAAAGTCACAACTAGATGAAATATGGTCGGAAACCCTCAAGGTAATTCAAAATAAAATTAACAGGCCATCTTTTGATACCTGGTTTAATCAAACAGAGCTCGTTGCTTATTATGATGAAAATTTTATTATTAAAACTCCAAATGACATAGTGAAAGATTGGTTAAATAATAATTACATAGAAGTTATAAATGAATCCTTTCAAGAAATATTAAAAAGAAAAGTAATAGCAAAGTTTGTAGTTTCTAACGATCTTGAATTATTACCTATAGAAAACAATCCAGCAGATAATATTAGAAGAGAATCAATAGAAGAAAAAATTGCAAAATCAAACATAAATCCTCGTTACACTTTTGATAATTTTGTTGTTGGAAATAGTAATAAATTTACACATGCAGCTTGCATGTCCGTCGCTGAATCTCTTTCTTCAAGATATAACCCTCTATTTATTTACGGTGGAGTAGGACTAGGAAAAACTCATTTAATGCAAGCAATTGGAAATTATGTAATGATAAATTCTAATAAAAAAGTTCTATATGTATCTTCTGAAAAATTTACTAATGAGCTAATTAATGGAATCCGTGATGATCGTACTGAAGCGTTTAGAAATAAATATAGAAATATTGATGTATTATTAATTGATGATATTCAGTTTTTGGCAAAAAAAGAAAGAACTCAAGAAGAATTTTTTCATACTTTTAATGCTCTTCATGAAGCAAATAAACAAATTATTATTTCAAGTGATCGTCCTCCAAAAGAAATTCCAACATTAGAAGATCGTTTAAGAACACGTTTTGAATGGGGTCTTATAACAGATATTCAATCCCCAGATTATGAAACCAGAGTTGCTATTTTAAGAAAAAAAGCAAAAATGGAAAATTTTGATATACCCGATGAAATAATGTCTTATATTGCTGAAAAAATTGATTCTAACATAAGAGAACTCGAAGGTGCTTTAATTAGAGTAATTGCATATTCATCTTTAAGTGGAAAAAATATAGACCTAGAGCTTGCAAAAAAAGCATTAAAAGAAATTATAACTGATAAAAAACCTATTATTATTACTCCTGAAATAATACAAGAAGTTGTATCTGAAAATTATAATATTCGAGTTGAAGATCTTAAATCTAAAAAAAGAAACAAAGATATTGTATATCCAAGACAAATTTCAATGTACTTATGCAGAACCCTTACTGATTTATCACTACCTAAAATTGGTGAATATTTTGGAGGTAGAGATCATACAACAGTTATTCACTCATATGAAAAAATTAGTTCAGAAATGATAAAAAATCCAGCACTTTCAAATACAATTAATTCCTTAACTGAAAAAATTAAAAAAGTTTAAAACTGTTAATAAATATATAATAAGTTGTTATTTAATTGTGGATAACTTTTATATTTTAACTTCCTTGTGGATTTGTGGATAAACTCTATAACTTTTCAACAGGATTTTAAACATCATTTTAACTATATGTAGTATAAGTATTTTGCAGTTTTCAACATATCAACAGTGCTTATTAATATTACTACTAAAAATCAATAAAAGGAGAAAATTATGAAAGTAAAATGTTTGAAAGAAAATTTAAGCTATGGTTTACAAAATGTTCAAAGAGCTATCTCAAGTAAAAAGACTCTACCAATACTTGATGGAATACTCCTTAAAACTGAAGGTAACCATTTAGTTATTACAGCTACTGATTTAGAGTTAGGCATTGAGACTAAAATTCCTGCAGAAATTATAGAACAAGGAGAAATGGTTGTTACTTCTGGAAAATTTATTGAATTAACTAAGAAAATTCCTAATGTTTCTATAGAACTAATAAAAAATAATTCAAATTTAAAAATTCATTATTTAAATTCAGAAGTAGAATTAAAAGGATTTAATCCAAATGAGTTTCCATTATTACCTAATATAAATGATGAATTTAGTTTTAAAATAAAAAGTAAAAATCTAAACTCATTAATTAAAAAAACAATATTTGCCAGCTCTCCAGATGAATCAAGACCAGTATTTAATGGTTCATTATTAAACATTTCAAATAGTGAAATAAAATTTGTAACTACAGATTCTCATAGATTAGCTATTAATAATTTAAAAACTAATGATGAAAATAATAATATAAATATAATCATTCCAAGAAAAACTCTAAATGAAATTCAAAAAATTTTTAAAGATGAAGAAGAAATTATAACTATTTTTGGAAATAATAAACAAGTTTGTTTTATTAATTCTGATACAAAAATTATTTCAAGAATAATTGATGGTAAATTTCCAAATTTTGATCAAGTAATTCCAAAATCATTTCAAACAACTATTAAAGTTAATAAAAAAGATTTCCTGGAAACTATCGAAAGAGCAAGTTTATTTGTAGATTCTGTTGATAATCTATCAATAGTTAAACTTTTTATAACTGATTCAAATATTAATATTACTTCTATTTCTGAAACTGGATTTATTAATGAAAATTTAAATGCTTATGTTCATGGTGATAAATTAGAAATTAGTTTTAATTCAAGATATCTAATAGAAGCATTAAAAATTATTGAGACAGATGATATTGAATTTAAATTTTCTGGAAGCTTAAGTCCAGCAATAATTAAAGAAACGAATGATAGTTACACTTACTTAGTATTACCTCTAAGAACAAGTTAAAATTTTAAAATAATTTTTTAATTTAAAGCCATTCTTTTAAAAGGAATGGTCTTTTTTATTTTTGTAATAAAAAATATGGTATAATTCAATTAAAAAAATTGGTGAACTATGATTATTAATAAAATAAAAATAGAAAATTTTAGAAACTATACAGAAGAAGAAATACTTTTTACTAATAAAATAAATTATATTTTGGGTGATAATGCTCAGGGTAAAACAAATTTATTAGAAAGTATTTTTTTTATTTTAAATAATGAATCATTTAAAAACATAAAAGAAGAAGAATTATTTAATGAAAATAATAAATTAAAACAATTTAACATTACTCTTGAAATAATAAATGATAATAAAAAATATAGTATAGAGTTAAATAAAAATGAAAATAAAAAAAATTATAAAATAAATGGTGTAAAAAGAGATTTTAAAAATAAAATTATTAAAACAATTCTTTTTATTCCAGATGATTTGCAAATAGTAAAGGAAGGTCCTGGAAAAAGAAGGGATTTTTTAGATAATGAAATAAAGATTTTATTTCCAAATTATAAAAACTTAATTAAAAATTATTATAAGTTACTTTCTCAAAAAAATTATTTATTAAAAAACAGGAGGGATAAAAATTTAATAAGAACTTTTAATATTCAATTAGCAGAAAATGGAAAAGAAATAATAAAATATAGGCTATTTTTTTTAAAAAATATAACACCTATTGCTAGAAATACTTATAATACTATCTCTGAAAAAAATGAAATATTATCAATTAATTATAAACCAAGTTTTAATTTTAATAATTATGAAGAAGAGTTAGAGCTAAATTTAGAAAATGAATTATTAAGAAAACAATCATTAATTGGAATTCATAGAGATGATATTATTTTTTACATAAATGGTAAAAATATAAAATCATTTGCTTCACAAGGACAACAAAGATCAGTTGTTTTATCATTAAAAATTGCAGAGCTGGAATATTTAAAAAAATATTATAATTATTTTCCAATTCTTTTACTCGACGATGTATTCAGTGAATTAGATGAAAAAAGAAAAAATATGCTAATAAGAATACTAAGGGAAAATAACATTCAGTCTTTTATTACTCTAGCGAACATAGAATTAATAAAAAATCAAATTAATGAAAATGATAAAATAATAAAAATAAATAATGGAAAAATAGAAGAAAATATAATAATTGGAAAATAAAAGTATATTTTGTTATAATTTTTATTTGGGAGATTATAAATTTAATAAAATAAAATTATAAAAAAGGAGACCAATATGGAAGATGTAAAAGACAATAATATATATACCGCAAATGAAATTCAGGTATTAGAAGGTCTTGAAGCAGTAAGAAAAAGACCAGGTATGTATATAGGAAGTACTGGTCCAAGAGGATTACACCATTTAGTTTATGAAATCATTGATAACTCAATTGATGAACACTTAGCAGGATATGGTGAAAAAATTTCTGTAACTATTCATAAAGATAATTCAATAACTGTTCAAGATGAAGGCAGAGGTATTCCAGTTGAAATCCATGAAAAAATGGGAATACCAGCAGTAGAGGTTGTTTTAACTGTGTTGCATGCTGGTGGTAAATTTGGCGGCGGCGGATATAAAGTATCAGGAGGACTCCATGGCGTTGGTATGTCAGTTGTAAATGCTTTATCTGAATGGTTAATAGTAGAGGTTTCTAAAAATAACAATATTTATTCTCAAAGATACGAGAGAGGTATTAAAATAACAGACCTTGAAATAGTTGGTCAGTCAAAAAAAACAGGTACTAAAATTCATTTTAAACCAGATCATGAAATTTTTGAAATTCTTGAATATGAATTCGCTATTTTAGCAAATAGAATACAAGAGTTATCTTTTCTAAATAGAGGTTTGGTTATTAATCTTTCTGATGAAAGAAATAATAGAAAAGAAATATTTAAAAATGACGGAGGAATTGTTGACTTTGTTAATTATTTAAATAAGAACAAAGATCCAATTCATAATAATGTAATATTTATTGAAAAAGAAAAAGATGATGTCATTGTTGAAATTGCATTACAATATACAGATGCATATACAGAAACAGTTTTTTCTTATGTAAATGACATTAATACTCAAGAAGGTGGAACACACGAAGCTGGATTTAAATCTGCCTTAACCAGAGTAATAAATGACTATGCCAGAAAATATAATTTATTAAAAAAAGATGAACAAAACCTATCTGGCGAAGACATAAGAGAAGGTCTTACTTGTATTTTAAGTACAAAGGTACCAGACCCTCAATTTGAAGGACAAACAAAAACAAAACTTGGGAACAGTGAAGTAAGAGGAATTGTAGATGGAATAGTAAGTGAAGGACTTTCGAACTTCCTGGAAGAAAATCCAGCTTCTTCAAAAAAAATAATTGAAAAAACAATTCAAGCTCAAAGAGCAAGAGAAGCAGCAAGGAAAGCGAGAGAACTAACAAGAAGAAAGAATGCTCTTGATAGTAATTCTTTACCAGGGAAATTAGCAGACTGTTCAAGTAAAGATCCTGTTATCTCTGAATTGTATATAGTTGAGGGAGATTCAGCAGGCGGTTCTGCAAAAATGGGAAGAGACAGAAAATTTCAAGCTATATTACCACTAAGAGGAAAAATTCTAAACGTTGAAAAGGCACGTTTAGATAGAATTTTAGGTAATGAAGAAATTAGAGCTATGATTACAGCTATTGGTGCTGGTATTGGAAATGATTTTGATATCGAAAAAATCAGATATCACAAAATTGTACTAATGAGTGATGCTGATGTTGATGGAGCTCACATAAGAACATTATTATTAACTTTCTTCTACAGATATATGAGAAAATTAATTGAAAATGGCAATGTCTTTATTGCTCAACCACCTTTATACAGAGTGAAAAAAGGGAAAAAAGAAGAATATTTATTTAATGATAAAGACCTTGAGGATTATCAAAAGAAAAATGGCAAAGATATTAATATTCAAAGATATAAAGGTCTTGGTGAGATGAATGCCGATCAGCTTTGGGATACAACAATGGATCCTGAATTCAGAACCATCCTACAAGTAACTTTGGATAATGCAATTGAAGCAGATAAAATGTTTACAATTTTAATGGGTGATAAAGTAGAACCAAGAAGAGAATTTATTCAAGAAAATGCAACTTACGCCAGAAATTTAGATATTTAGATTGAAGGGAGATAATTAAGTGGAAAATTTTAACCATGGTAAAATGCTGCCAATAAGAATTGAAGATGAAATGAAAAATTCTTATATAGACTATGCAATGAGTGTAATTGTCGGCAGAGCATTGCCAGATATAAGAGATGGTTTAAAGCCAGTGCATAGAAGAATTCTCTATTCAATGTATAAAATTGGTTTAACGCCAGAAAAATCATTTAAAAAATCAGCTCACGTTGTTGGTGACGTTTTGGCAAAATATCATCCACATGGGGACTCAGCTGTGTATGATGCAATGGTAAGAATGGCTCAGGATTTCTCAACAAGATATCCTCTTGTTAACGGGCAGGGAAACTTTGGTTCTGTTGATGGAGATTCGGCAGCAGCAATGAGATATACAGAAGTAAAAATGGCAAAAATAACAAATGAATTATTGGATGGAATTGAAAAAAACACAATAGACTATAATGAAAACTATGATGGATCCCTAGAAGAGCCATCGGTATTACCATCAAGATATCCAAATCTTCTTGTTAATGGATCTTCAGGTATTGCAGTTGGAATGGCAACAAATATTCCTCCTCATAACTTAAAGGAAGTAATAAATGGTGTAATAGCATACATTGAAAATCCAGATATTGAATTTGCAGAGCTTAATAAAATAATAAAAGGTCCTGATTTTCCAACAGGAGCGATTATTCTTGGAAAAGAAGGAATTAAAAAAGCTTATGAAACTGGTCGTGGAGTTATAAAGATCAGAGCAAAAAGTGAAATAGAAGAAATGAAGAATGGAAAGAAAAGAATCATTGTTACAGAAATACCTTATATGGTCAATAAAGCAAGATTGATTGAAAAAATAGCAGATTTAGTTAGAGATAAGAAAATTGATGGAATTACTGACCTTAGAGATGAATCAGACCGTAAGGGTATGAGAATGGTAATAGAGTTAAGAAAAGATGTAAACGAACAAGTTATATTAAATCAGCTATATAAAAATACACAGCTTCAAGACACATTTGGAATAATCTTTTTAGCAATAGTTAATGGAGTTCCAAAAGTATTAAATATAAAAGAGATATTAAAAGAATACGTTCTTCATCAAGAAAATATTATTAAAAGAAGAACTCAATATGATCTTGATAGAGCTGAAAAGAGAGCTCATGTTGTTGAAGGATTAAGAATTGCAATTTCAAATATAGATGAAGTTATAAGAACCATAAAGAAAGCAAAAAATCCTGAAGAAGCTAGAATAAATCTTATGAGTAAGTTTTTATTAAGTGAAATTCAGGCGCAAGCGATTTTGGATATGAGACTGCATCGCCTAACTTCATTAGAAACAGAAAAGTTAGAAGAAGAATATAAGGATCTTATAAAAACAATCAAGGAATTAAAAGCAATTCTTGGAGATGAAAATAAAATTCTTGAAATAATAAAAAAAGAAATTACTGATATTAGAGACAAATATTCAGATCCAAGAAGAACAATGATTGGCATGTCAGATGAAAATATTGAAATGGAAGATTTAATTCCTGAAGAAGAAGTTGTAATTACAATATCAAACAGCGGATATATTAAAAGAATGAATATCAGCAATTACTCCAGTCAAAAAAGAGGAGGAAAAGGTATTCGAGGGATGAGTACTAAAGATGAAGATGCAGTAGTTAAAATATTTACTTCATCAACACACCACTTCATTTTATTTTTTACTAATAAAGGGAAAATATATCGAATCAAAGGCTACGAGGTTCCTGAGCATTCACGAATAGCAAAAGGAATGCATATGAAAAACCTGATAAATCTTGACCCGGGAGAGAAAGTTACTACCGTAATTCCTATTAAAGAATTTTCAGAAGACTACTATATGATTGCAGCAACAAAACAAGGAATGATTAAGAAAACCGATCTTATTAGTTATAATACACAAAGAAAAGATGGTATTGCTGCAATAACCCTAAATGAGGGTGATGAATTAGTTGGAATTGAATTAACTGATGGAACTAAGAATGTTGTAATGACTACAAAACTTGGTTTTGCAATTAGATTCAAGGAAAGCGATGTTCGTGCTATGGGTAGAACAGCTAAGGGTGTTAAAGGAATTAATGTTGGTAAAAATGATGAAGTAGTTTCTGTTGGAATTGCTGAAGATGATTCTTCATTATTAGTAGTTTCAAATAAAGGCAATGGTAAAAGAACGCCACTTGAGCAGTACAAGGTACAGACCAGAGGCGGAAAAGGGCTTATTACTTTCAACAGAAATAAGAAAAAAGACGTAGAAATTGTTGGAGCTGAAATTTTAAATAATGATGATGAAGTAATGATGATTTCTAAAAATGGAATTATAATCAGATTTGCAGCACAAGATATTTCTTCAATGGGCCGTGCAACTAAAGGTGTTCGTTTAATGAATATGAGCAATGATGATGAAGTAGTTTCTATAACTGTAATCAAAAACGCAGATGAAGAGCAGGAATAAAATCAGGCTTGATATAAAATATTTAATAATGTAAGATATTTTAAAATGAATAATATAAAAGTAATGATCAGGAAGTTTTAAAGGATTTTGTTAAAGAGAGCTGATGGAAGGTGCAAATCAGTACAAGCTTTTAAAATTCCGCCTGTAAACTGAGTATGATGAATATTTCCGTTGGTTACGTTATAACCGTCAAGTGAAATAATAATGTTAATTATTATTTAATTTGGGTGGCAACGCGGGTTTTAACTCGTCCCATATTTTTGGGACGGGTTTTTTTATTTAAATAAATTAGGGAGTGTGGTAAGTTTTGAAAACTGAAAAATTATTATTGATACCAGGTCCAACAATGATTCCAGAAAAAATCCTTAATGCTATGAATACTCAAGCAGTTGGACACAGAACAGAGTATTTCGAAAATATTATCAAAGAAGTAACAATTAAACTTAAAAAAGTATTTAGAACAGAAAGAGATGTTTATATATTAACTTCTTCAGGGAGTGGAGCAATGGAAGCTTCAGTTGCCAATTTTATTAATGAAGGGGATAAAACTCTAGTATTAGTAAATGGAAAATTTGGTGAAAGATTTGCAAGCTTAAACAAAGTTTATGGAGCGGATCTAAATGAAATAATTTACCCATTAGGAGTTCCTGCAAATCCAGATGATGTTGAGAGTTTTCTAGAAAAAAATCCGGAAACTAAAGTTGTTTTTATGCAGCAAAATGAAACATCCTCAACAATTTTAAATGATGTTAAGGCAATTGCTGCTGTTGTAAAAAAATACGATGCATTATTGATTGTTGATTCCGTTTCTGGTTTAGGGGTAACGGAAATGAAAATGGATGAATGGGGAATTGATGTTATTGCAGCAGGATCTCAAAAAGCTTTTATGCTTCCACCTGGCTTAGCTTTTGTTGCAGTTAGTGAAAAGGCAGAGAAAAAATTAAGTTCTTGTGGTAATAAAAGATATTATTTTTGTTTAAAAGCTGCAAAGAAAAATCTTGAAAAATCAACCACACCATATACACCTGCAACATCTTTAATTAGAGGACTTGATACAAGTCTTGATATGATTTTGGAGTATGGAATTGAAAAAAATTATGAAAAACAAGAAAAATATACAAAAATGCTTAGAGAAGCTTTTAAAACTATTGGTCTCTCTATGGTTGTTGAAAATGACCAGGCAGCTTCACGTGCTGTAACGGGAGTTTACGTACCTGAAGGAGTAAAGTGGTCGGAGTTTGAGAGAATTTTAAGTGAAAAATATAATGTATTAGTTGCCGGTGGACAAGATGAACTAAAAGGGAAAATATTCCGTGTTGGAACAATCGGATATTTAGGAGATTTAGACATATTATCTGGGATTGCAGCAATTGAAATGGCACTTTTTGAATCAGGATATATTTTTGAACTTGGTAATGGGGTTAGTGCAGCGCAAAAAATTCTTATAGGAAGAGGTAAAAATTAATGTTGGATTTAAAGTTTATTAGAGAAAATAAAGAAATAGTTGAAAAAGCCTTAGAAAAAAGAGGTGCTAAAGTTGATATTGGAAGGATACTTGATCTTGATGAAAGCAGAAGAAAATTATTAACAGAGGTAGAAGAAAAAAAGAGTTTAAGAAATTCTATTTCAAAAGAAATTGGATTATTAAAAAAAGAAGGTAAAGATCCATCCGAAGTAATGCATAAAGTTGGAGATTTAGGTGATAGTATAAAAGATTTGGATAGTAAGGTAAGAGAGGTAGATGAAGAATTAGGAAGTA
>Ga0334893_1002541_pt1 | contig 13455 bp, 10 predicted proteins | sample GraSluR3_MG_5_FD_207218 | JGI IMG/M metagenome (GOLD analysis project Ga0334893, IMG submission 207218) | Sludge microbial communities from methane-producing bioreactor in Wageningen University, Netherlands - Granular Sludge_09_05-R3 | ecosystem: Engineered > Bioreactor > Anaerobic >...
TGTCTTTAAGAAAAGCTCTTGCTATTTTGGGTGTCTCTGAGACGAAGTTTTCTAAGTTTTCAACAACCTCCAAGTCCTTTTTCAGAAGCGTGTCTGACAACTTTAGGTTCTCTGAAATTGGGACTGGGATTAAATAAAGTTTTCCTGTTTTCATTAGTATGTTCTTTCAAAATTATTATCTATCTCCGGAAGTGTTAACTTCCATATTGCTGGCCGACCATGAGGACAACTATATGGGTTCTCACAGTCAGAAAGCTCTTTAAACAAGTTTAGCATCTCTTCCCTGCTTAACTTCTGTCCACTCCTTATACTACTGTGGCAGGAGATTGTAGCTAAGAGATCATCTCTTCGTCTTTCTAAATTCTTTCCTAGATCTTCAATATTGTCCTCCAGGGAAAATATCTCATTAAATATCTCTTCAAAATTAGACTCTGAGAAAGAGGTTGGTGCTGTTTTAAGTTTGAGTGTGTTGCCCTCAATTTCATATATTATTCCAATATTCTCGAAGAAGTTAGAAGCTTCCTCTAAGAAAAGAGCTTCTTCTTTTTTAAGATCTATTTCTGTAGGAACCAGGTAGTTTTGTAAATCTAAGCCATTTTTACCTTTTGAGAGTTTTTCAAAGTTTATTCTTTCTGCTGCTGCGTGATGGTCTATTACCCAAAGTCTTTCGTCTACAAATTCTACAACTACGTATTTGTTAAATATTTGGAATACATTTCTAATCTTTGTATCTTCATCCCAAGGGAGAGTCTCGTTTTGCTTGGAGTCTTCTTGTACCTCGGAGGAAAGAATCTCCTTAGAAAATAATAGGCTGTCTCTCACAGAGTTAGATTTCCCTGGGGAGTATAGATTCTGGTTCTCATACCCTCCACTTTTACCTTTTGCAGGTGCATTACTTGAGGCATTATTGAATCTCTCTCTTATTGATGAAAAGTCCTTGGTTCTTCCCGTTGGAATGTTTGAATCTTCCATGTCGCTCTGTCCTGCACTTGGAGTATCTCTAAAGGAGAGTCTCTTCTCTAATGTGTGTCTGACGGCATTCTCTATCGCGGAGTATATTCTATATGGGTTTTCAAATCTTACTTCTTCTTTCCTTGGATGAACATTAACGTCGACAAATTCTGGGTCCATATCTATCTTGATCACAAAATCTACTTTCTGGCCATGTGGGATGTATCTAGAAAAGCCCTCGTGAACAGCTCGGTATATCCCTTTATCTGAAATTGCTCTGTCATTAACAAACATGTAGCTTTTAGCCCTAGAACTCTTGTGATTAGATGGATGTGCTACATACCCAGATATCTTTATCCCTGACCCTTCATAGAATACTTGGAGGAAATTTGTGGCTTCCTCATTCATAACTTCCTTAACTCTTTCCTCACTAATCTCTCCCTTCTTGGAATTGGCTATTGAGGGTAGATCCAGGACAACTTTTCCATCTTTCTCTAAAACAAAATGGATATTAGGGTAAATTAGGTAGTAGTTATTCATTAATTCATAAATCTTTCTGTATTCTGTCTGTGGTGTCTTTAAATGCTTCTTTCGTGCAGGGATGTTGTAAAAGAGATTTTCAACTCGAACAGTCGTGCCTCTTTCTTTAGCAGTTTTCTTAACAGGGGATTTACCATCCTCGTTAAAATCTATTTCGTTTGCAATTGTCTCTTCTACATACTTGGATGACACATTTACCCTTGCTACTGATGTAATCGTGGAGAGTGCTTCCCCTCTAAAACCCATGCTAATAAGGGTGTTAAGGTCCTCAATCTTCTCTATTTTAGAGGTGGTGTGGGCATCAAAAATTAATGGGAGTTCCTCTTTGGGAATACCGTAACCATTATCTGAGACCTCTATCATATCTATGCCTCCGTTCTTCACACTTACCTCGATCTTGTCTGCCTCGGCATCTATTGCATTATCTACAAGCTCCTTAACCACAGAGGCTGGTCTTTCAACTACTTCCCCTGCCGCTATTTGGTTTACAACGTTTTGTGGTAACTTGTGTAATTTTTTCTTTTTCACACCATTATTCTAACACATCCATATATTTGCTAGAATACGTTGTGGATGTTGTAAATAGAAATAAAAATAAAGAACAGAGTAATAACAAGTTTGACTTGCAAAAACCTTACGAGAAATCTCCAGACCAAAAGAAGGCAGTAGAGGAGATTGTTACAGGGATAGAGAACAAGAAACAGAAACAAACTCTACTCGGAGTGACTGGTTCAGGAAAGACCTTTGTTATGGCCAATATTATAGACACTCTAAAAAGGCCTACATTGGTTATCTCTCACAACAAGACTTTAGCTGCACAGTTGTATGAAGAATTTAAAGAGTTTTTTCCTAACAATTCTGTAAAATATTTTGTCTCCTACTATGACTACTACCAGCCAGAGGCTTACATACCTGCTAAAGACTTATATATTGAAAAGGAATCTCAGGTTAATAAGGAGATAGAGAATCTTAGGTTTGGAGCTATGAATTCAGCAATAACTAGAAGAGATACGATTGTAGTTGCCTCAGTATCTTGTATATATAACATTGGGAATCCAGATAACTACGAAAACAGGAGTCTCTCTTTCTACGTGGGCCAAGAGATAGAGATTTCTGAAATTGCTAGGGAATTAGTGTCCATGAGGTATACAAGAGATGCCCTAGATTTCACTACAGGGGTCTTTAGAATTGCCGGAGACGTTATTGAAATATTCCCTCCCTACGAAGAGTTCTCCTTTAGGATAGAGATGTGGGGGAATAGGGTTGAAAATATCTCTAAGGTTCATCCACTTTCTAAGCAGAAGATCTCTGAACCAAATGAAATATTGGTTTTCCCTGCTACCTCATTAATATATACCCAGGATGTTATTAAAAATGCTGTAGAAAATATTAGAAAAGATTTGAAGAAGAGATTAGATTTCTTAAGAAATATAGGAAAAGATGTCGAGGCCTACAGGTTGGAACAGAAAACAAATTATGACATAGAGATGTTAGAACAGGTTGGTTACTGTAAGAGTATGGAAAATTACAGTATATATTTTGACGGTAGGAAACCTGGTGAACCACCCTACACTCTTCTAGACTATTTCCCTAAGGATTCACTTATGTTCATAGATGAGTCGCATATTACAATCCCACAGATTGGTGGAATGTATAACGGAGACCGAGCTAGAAAAGATAACCTAATCGAATATGGTTTTAGATTACCTACTGCTAGAGATAACCGACCTCTTAATTTCAAGGAATTCCAAGCAAGGCAAGGGACTACAGTTTACTTCTCTGCGACCCCAGCTGAATGGGAGGTTAGAGATAGTAATAAGAATGTCGTGGAGCTTCTAACAAGGCCTACGGGCCTGCTGGACCCTACAATAGAGGTTAGGAAGACAGAGGGCCAGATAGATGATGTAATTGCTGAAATTAATGCTAATGTTAAGAAAGGGCAAAGAGTTTTGGTCACTACTTTAACTAAGAGAATGGCGGAAGATCTAACCTCTTTTCTTAAGGATTTAGATATTAAGGTTCAATACCTACACTCAGATATAGATACTGTCGAACGAGTAGATATTCTAAGAGACCTTAGACTTGGAGAATATGACGTTTTAGTTGGTATTAATCTCCTAAGAGAGGGTATTGACCTTCCAGAGGTCTCTTTAGTTGTAATACTAGACGCGGACAAAGAAGGTTTCCTGAGATCCAAAACTAGTCTGGTTCAAACAATTGGTAGAGCTGCTCGTCATGTTGAAGGAAGGGTTTTAATGTATGCAGATAAGGTTACAGAGAGTATGAAGTATGCAATAGATGAAACTGAAAGAAGAAGAGAATACCAGATAGAATACAATGAGAAACATAACATAACTCCCAAGAGCATTGAGAAGGAGATACGTGGGAGACTTGTTGAAGATGATGGAGAGAAAGAGGAGGTTGATCTTGATATTGAAAAATTAGATATTAAACAGAAAAAGATTCTTATTAAAGAATTGGAGGAAGATATGTTAATAGCTGCAGATAGATTGGAATTTGAGAAAGCAGGCAAGATAAGGGATGAGATAAAGGATATAAAGGCAAGTTTGTAATTCTGTTCATATAAACAAAAAGGCCTGAGAAAAATAAAGATATGAGTGAGTAAATATACCCTCTACATGATTTTTCAACAGGCCCTCTTGCACTAACTAGATGAGAGATTTTTTCTTAATGGTTCTTGTTGTAAATAATAATGTTCACTGCTAGTGATGCGAGGAAAATCCCCAAGTTAAATCCCCAAATAGCTGCCCCAACTGATTCACCTTCGATAGCATTTATAATTGTTAAAATCAAAGCCGTCGGAATCAACACAGACAGTGCAATAATTGAGGTCAAACCTTTGGATAAGATCCAAACAAGAAGAGCGATTATACTAACGATACTAAAAAAAATCTCTATTCCCATTATTGGGTCCACATTTACCTCCTTTGGGTAGTGGAACTAGAAAATCTCTCAATAAATTCTTAACGTGCAAGAAGTATATTATAACAAAAAAGAGATGTAAATACTATGGGACGCAGTTTGCAATAAGGATGGGAAATATGTTACTTTTATATATCTAATTAAATATAAATATCTATGAGGAGAGGAGTACTTGTTTTAAATAGCGATGAACTTATTGAATTAGGAAGGGCTGTTGAGCTAGAGAAAATAAAAATAGCATTAGAAAATCTAAAGGAAGAGAATAGAATTCTTACAAATGAAGATGAATTAGAAAATATACTAGATGAAATTGGTATGCCAGAGGATAATGTAATACTTAAAAGTGCTGTAACAAAAATATCTGATTTGTTACATTCTCTAAGGAATAGTTAAAGGGTTATCTTCTACCAAGCTTTCTCTCTTGTGCTGCTATCCATTCATCTACAGCCTTATCAATATTCTCTCCCTTCTTAAGACCTAATTCCGCCCTTACCTGAGCTTCGCTCCTTTTCCTTGCCTTTTTGACCTCCTCAGGCTCTTCTAATGTCTCCTTGTAATGAAGTTCATCACATATTGTCTGAGTAGACCTTATTTCTCCTGTCTCCGTCTCGTTTGCCCCATCCATAGTAGTAGAGAGGATCCTAATAGCCTCATGTTCAGAATAACCTTCATCTAGAAGGTTTTGCATCTCATCTGGGTCATATTTAGGGACTTCTGTCTCTAAGGGCATGGTATAAGCTCTTCAAATATTATTTTACTATTGTAATATCTACATACTAAAAAAGCAAAATATCTATTTGGAAAACCCCCTAACCCTTAAAAATTCATAAATGCATATTACTGCACAAATCCTTTAAAAGGGTTAGGGTCTAGATAGTTATTAGTGGAAATTCTTGCAGTATTCTTCTCTTGGGACTCCCCAGAAGTCATCAATGTACTGAAGTCTAACTTCAGAAAGAGCTTCTAGGTTGTTACCACAAAGATATGAATACATAAATGTTTCCGACATATCCTCTGAAGGATTTTCTAAGCTGTAAGAAGACAGAACACTGTAGAACTTTTCATCTTCTTTGGGTTTACTGTCTCCTTGCCATCCGACACTCTTAGCATATTCCCTTAGGTAAGATTCATGCTTGAACTGTACAACATGTACATATTCGTGAATCAGAGACATTGCGAAATCTCCATCGTTTTGGCACTGATTGGAATCATACCTTGGCCATGGACCATATACATATGAACTCAAGCTTGTGTATGGACCCATTTTGGTTGAATCTACCAGTAGAGGACTAAGGAAAATTTCTCCTGCCCGCTCAAATGCTAGAACTTCCAGTCCATTACCCCCAGTCAATTCTCCTGTATAAAACTGTTCAGCAGTTAAATAGAAGAACTCTGTGGGATTATTATCTAGAGAGTATTTCTCATTGACATCATCGGACAGAGAGTCCATAACTGTATAGAAAATCTCTAGACGTTCTTTTGGCATTGGATTCCCAGCCTCCCAGGAAAGTTTGGCTCCACGGTATTCTAGAGTTTCTAGTTCTATTTTGTGGATTTTGGCTTTCACTTCTGTTTCAAAACCAGAAACCAGTAGAATCACCCAGCAAAAGAGCCCCACTATTACAACAATCATGACGAATTCAAAAATTCCGAAGATAATATCTCCAAAGCTTTTCTTATTTTCCATCTAATTCTCCTTGGTGTTTAAACACCACTAGTGACAATTTTTACAAAGCAACAAGCCAACTAAATTTCTAATTAGCTTAGTGCTTTGCAAAAACGTCTTTTGGAGAATAACTATCTATATACTTTTGAAGCACAAAGAAGATACTAAGTATCATTCATAAACGTGCTACAAATAAGTAATTATTAAAGAGCAGTATATTAATAAAACAATTGGAAAAATCTTTTTAAACGGTACTTAATTATACCATTTTGGATACTATGGGTCAAAAGGGGGAATGGTTGCGGGACATGGACTCGAACCATGATCGACGGCTTCAAAGGCCGGTGTCCTACCATTAGACGATCCCGCAATACAGAGAAATTATACTATATGTCCGTATTAAATAAAAAGCTAATATAATGTAATATATAATCACCTATGCCCCTCTTCAAAAAGACAAAGAAAAATAAAAATAAGAGACAGAGACCAAAAGCCACCTCCAACCCTACGGGGAAGGTATATATGCCCAAGAGTAAAACAAACTCTGTAAGAAGAAAGGGGAAGAAAAGCTTCAATCTCTTTAAAAAGAGAAATACTAAATCGAATGTTAGAAGACGTGGGAAAAGAAACTTTTCTAAAATTCTCTTTTACACTTCCTTTGCTCTGGTATTCGGGGGACTACTCTACGCTTCCGTCCTTTCTGTAATAAGAATGAGAAACAACACTACAGATGAGAATGCGGAAGTGGAATATGTAGTAGGCCTAGATGGTATTCCCTCTTACCCAGGTTCTGTATTCATTTTCAAAAATAATGTGAAGGAAATATCTGTTGCCAACTTTATAGCAACTGGAAATTCAGCCTACCGATTACCACTTAGGACAACAACTACAGAGGCCTATGAATACTACCAGGAGACTCTACCAGAACTTGGTTGGGAGAATGTACTCTCCGTAGAAGTTGGCTCTGAGGAGATGAAAGAAGGAGAGTATTGGGTTAAAGGGACAAACGGGCTCAGAATATATTCTAAATTCAACGATCTTTGGTATGAGACACTGACTCAGGAGGAAGCTGTAACAGGTCTCAGGGCAAGGGTTGTAGAAGAAACAGAACGAGAATTACTCTTAGCAAGCCAGGATTACCAGGAACTCCTACCAGATTTCCCTTGGGTATTAAAAGTTCCAAAAGAGTACATTGTTTCTTACAGTGCTTCTGGTTACGAAGATTTTAGAACAGTTCAATTTAGGAAGATTGGAACATCTGAGAGTATAAGCGTTGTCCCAATTGGTGCGACTGGGAATATTTTGGATAATTATCTTAGCGAGTACACAGACCTATTGAGTGCTAATGGGGAAGAAAATTGGACTATAACGAATACCATCCTTGCAACAACTTCCTATGGAAGAGCTCTAAGAGGTTCTATAACAAATGGCCCGGAAGACCATGACGTAGGTGTCGTATCTAATAGCTATAACAGTGTAGTTTATGTAATAGATGCAAACACTCCAGGAAATACATTCTTAGAGTACATTTTCGAAAATATGGAGCCTGCAGATATGGAGAGGTAACATCTATTATCTACTCCTTCTTTCCCTTTATCTTTTCCCTGGGTGAAAGTGAGTATATATATGCTCTGACACCGTCTTGTTGTTTATACTGTTGTTAATCTCAGTGGCTGTTGCTTTCTTCAAACCTTTTATATCTCCGAAATCTTTTAGGAGCTTTTTCATCCTTTTCTTTCCAACCCCAGGTATTTTCTCCAACTCTGTATCCTTAGCTTTTCTAATTCGGCTTTTACGATGATGTAATATTGCAAACCTGTGTGCCTCATCTCGTAGGTCAATTAGTATAGACTTATTTACAATATCTACTCTTGTTATTTTGCTTTCTCCCTCCTGCTCTGTGATTAACCAAAATTCATCTAGTTGCCTTGAGCCTCTTCTCTTGAGTCTTTTCCCCTTGGAAATACCCATTAGTGTAGATTCGGAGGGCAGAACTTCTTTTAGCCCTTTATGTAGGACAGATAGTTGAGATTTTCCCCCATCTATTAGAATAATATCCGGGTTTGAAGGGTACTTCATCTTATTTTTATTAGCAAAGCGTCTCTCTAGGACTCTCTTTAGCATAGCTGGATCATTTGGGGTATCTATATCTTCTATCTTAAAAATTCTATATTGATCTCTACGTATCTCTCCATCCTCAGCTACAACCATAGAACCATATGCTAACTCCCCCTGTATGTTAGAAATGTCGTAGCACTCTATTCTGTGGAGTTTTTTAAGACCAAGTTCCCTTTTTAGATCCTCAAATTCGCTCCTCAATACTTCTTTTCTTCTTTCCTTGTATGATTGCTCTGTATCTTCAGGAAGGAAGTCTATCTTCTCTCCAAGATATTTAAGGTCAGATATTCTATCTCTTAAGATTGCTGCTTTTTCAAAGTTTTTGTTTTTGGAATATTCGTACATCCTTCTTTCCATATCCTTAATTTGTCCCCGCTTTCTTCCGTTAAGGAATTTTATTATTTCATTAATATTCTTTCTGTAATCTCCCTCGGATATGTGACCCTGATGTGGCCCTGGACAGAGACCGAGGTGGAAATAAAGACACTCTTTACTATTTTCTTTCTTACAAGTACAGAAAGGGTAAAGCTTTCTTAGGTACGTAAATATTCTCTTTGTAGCTGAACTACTAGGATAGGGGCCAAAGAGCCGACCTCTTTTCATCTCCTTGTTGCTTATTTTCCTTACTATCTTGACTGTAGGAAATTTGTCTTTTGTGGAGATATATATCCATACATAAGATTTGTCATCTTTTTTATCGCTGTTGTAAAAAGGTTTGTATTTTTTTATTAACGCAGATTCTAAAACAAGAGATTCTATTTCGTTGTTTGTTTCTGTAACAGAGACATCTCTAACATATGGAATCATCTGTTTTATGCGAGGACGATCGTAGAGAGTGCTTGAAAAATAGGAACTCACCCTACTTCTAAGGTTTGTTGCTTTCCCTATATATAATATCTTACCCTTTTCATCTAGAAACTTGTAAATTCCTGGTCGCTGTGGAAGTAGTTTAATTTTAGTGTCCAGGTCATTAAGACTAGGCTCCTTGATATTCTTATTCATACATGGATTATATCAGTTCGGAGAAAGGTTCTTAAAACTTCCTAAGCCATTTCTTTGTCTCTTGGTTCATGGCTATCTTCTTTTTAATGACGACATTCTTGTTTGAATTACCATCGTTAACAACAATTTTAACAGGGGTGTCTCCATTAGAGTCCTGTATATATTTCTTTAGTGCTGCTACTTCCTCTTCTGAATGTAGAGGAGTGATTCTGAATGTAACGCCATCAAAGGTTGAGGAATGCTTCTTAGTATCTATGTATTTAGCTTTCTGTACAATGATGCTTTTCTGGCCGTCTCTGACATTTAGCCTCCCAGCTATTAGCATTGGCTTGTTCTCCTCCAATGTATCCTTGATCTCTTTATATGTTCTGGGGAAAACAACGGCTTCTGTTTTTGCAGTTTTATCTTCAATTGTAAGAAAGGCCATCATCTCTCCCTTCTTGGTCGTAATCTTTCTAACTTTTGTGACCATAACCCCTAGAACCAGTAGGTCATTATTTTTCTTTACCTCTAAAGCTTCCATCAGTGGAACAACATTCTTTTGGTCAAAAAATTCTTGAAGGTTATCTAGAGGATGACTTGAGAAATAGAGGCCAAGGAGATCCTTCTCCCATTTGAGGATATCCGCCAATTCCGCTTCTGTATCAGTTGGTAGAGAGGTCTTTCCTATTAAGTCGCTCTTCTTATCTTGCCCATTCATTGAACTATTCATTGCAAAGATATCTATTTGGCCCATCTCTTCGGTTTTTTTATTTGCTTTTATTTTGTTATAGACATCGTCTAGAACATGCAAGAGGGCTCCCCTTGACCCGAATGAGTCCATAGTCCCTGCCATTATTAAGTATTCTATTGCTTTCTTGTTAATATTCTTAAAGTTTCTGTTAACAAAGTCGTCAAGATGTTCATAGGGACCATTTTTTTCTCTTTCCTCAACTACGCTTTGGACAATATCCTGTCCTATGTTTTTAATACCTGCAAGACCAAAGCGAATGCTCTTTTCACCTTCAACTCTGAAGTAGAAGCCACTCTTGTTTACATCTGGAGGGAGGACATCTATTCCAAGCCTTTCACATTCACCAAGGTCCAGGATTACTCTGTCGAATTTATCTAGATCTCCCTCAAGGAGGGCGGCCATATATTCTAATGGGTAGTGTGATTTCAAGTAGGCCGTCCAATAAGCAATTGTTGCATAGGACGCACTATGTGCTTTGTTAAAACCGTAGTTGGCAAACTGGATTAGTCTCTCCCAAATTTTTTCCATATCTTTTTTCTCGTACCCAAGCTTTACACCCCCTTCTACAAATACAGGCTTCTCTGCTTTCATTACATCTAACTTCTTTTTCCCCATTGCCCTTCTTAGGATATCTGCAGCCCCAAGAGAGTAGCCCGCCACAACCTGGGCAATCCTCATAACCTGCTCCTGGTATGAGATAACACCATTAGTTACTGAAAGAATTGGTTCTAGATCATCTATTATGTAATCTGGTTCTTGTTTGCCCTTCTTAACTTCTGCATAATCGGATATGAACTGCATAGGTCCAGGTCTGTATGCGGCTAGGATGTATGAGATGTCTTCCATTGTCTCTGGTTCTAGTAGTTTTATTGTCCTCTTCATCCCTTCACTCTCAAGTTGGAAAATCCCGACAGTATGACCGGACTTGATAAGGTCGTAGGCCTTCTTATCTTTTGTATCTATTGTTGCGAGATCTATCTTTTCTCCTTCTCTTTCTTCTATTTTCTTTAATGCGGAGCCAATGATATTTAGATTTCTAAGTCCCAGGAAGTCGAATTTCATAATTCCTACAGCTTCTAGGTCTGACATTTCATACTGGCTCATACCAATTCCTTCGCCATGTGCGTCTCTTTGAATAGGAACATACTCTACCACTGGCTCTGGGGTAATTATAATCCCACAGGCATGTGTTGAGACGCCCCTACAAAGGCCTGAAACCCTACGAACAACATCTGCAAGGTATCTTGTTTTTTCAGAAGAGTTTATTATCTGGGCAAACTCAGGATTATGCTCAAGCATATAGTCAATATCTTTAGCTTTACCAAAAACAATCTCTACCATCTTAGAAAGTTCGTCTGCAACATCTAGTTCTACACCTATAACTCTTGCAACGTCTCTGATGGCCTGTCTCGTTTGTAATTTACTGAATGTCCCTATCTGTTTAACATTCTCTATTCCATATTTTTCTATTGTGTATTCTATGACTTCATCTCTACGTTTATCTGCGATATCTATATCAAAGTCAGGAGGGCTTGGTCTTTCCGGGTTGAGAAATCTTTCAAAATACAGCTCCCATTCGATTGGTTCAATATCTGTAATGTCGGTAGTATAGGCTACAACAGAACCACATCCAGAACCACGCATACCTACGACGATATCGTTGTCTTTACAGAACCTGACAATGTCTCTAACAATGAGGAAGTAGTCATCATAGCCCTTGTCATGAATTATTTTTAATTCATAATCTATCCTGTCCTTTAATTCTTTATCTAGTTTCCCATACCGATTCTTAGCACCTTCGTAGCTGAGTTCTTTAAGATATTCCTGAGAGGTTGTCCCTTTAGGAAGATCTTTGTAAGGGTTCTCTATCCTCCCAAAGGTTATGTCATATTCCTCGATACTCTCTACAATTTTCTGAGTGTTTTTGAGTGCTTCGGGGATATCTTTAAATAACTCCTCCATTTCCTTGGGTGTTTTTACGTAGAATTCGTTAGTCGGCATCTTCCTTCTATCTGGATCATCCATCGTATATCCATCACTGATGCACCAAAGTATCTCTTGTATTTGAGCATCCTCTTTATCTAGATAGTGGCTGTCACAAGTTGCAACTAAAGGAAGTTCTAGCTCGTCCGCGATCTTAATAAGTCCTTCATTAACAATTTCCTGTTCTTCCATTCCATTCCTCTGGAGCTCTATGTAGAAGTTGTCTTTAAACATTTCTTTGTATTCCTTTGCAGTCTCAAGAGCTCCCTTAAAATTACCTTTTAGAATCGGTTGGCTTACTGGACCTGCTAAACATGCAGAGAGGGCAATTAAACCGTCTGTGTACTTGCTCAAAGTTTCAATATCTATCCTAGGTCTGTAGTAAAAGCCCTCCATATGAGAGACGGATACTATTTTCATTAAATTCTTATAGCCCTCTAAATTCTTTGCTAAAACAACTAAATGAAAATACTGGTTGTCTATACCGTGTTCCTTCTTATCCATACTTCTGGGTGCAATATATATCTCTGCACCAATTATTGGCTTCAATCCCTCGTCCTTCATCGCTTTTTGGAATTTATAAACTCCATACATACTTCCGTGGTCTGTGATTGCACAAGAGTTCATTTTCTCTGCCTTGAGTTTTTCGATTAACTCAGAAATCCTGATTGTTCCATCAAGCAAAGAATACTCTGTATGTAAGTGTAGATGCGTGAACATAACAAATATTGCCCCGATTTGATATACTAAAACTATTATGCCAGAAACTGACCAAGAAAAGTCAAATCTTTCTCTAACAAGAAGAATTAAAGACTCCAATATTACTAGAGCTCTAGGCGTATTAGCCCTTGTTTTAGCTTATTATTTCCTTCTTTCCCCTTACACAGAGGGCTTCTTAACAAAAGCCTTTGGAAATGTTGCCAGAGAGACTTCGAACGTAGAAGTCAACTCCTTATCTCCAATATTTGACATCCATGTTTATGCTGGAGAATATAATCTTTCCTCTGTTAAAAGCGCCAATGAACCAATCCGGGAGGCTAGATTCTTTACTCTAGATCCAAGAGTTCTTGCTATGAGTAAATTTTTAAGCGACTACCACTCCCCCATGGCTCCTTATGCAGAAATTTTCATCATAGAGGCTGACAGATACGGCCTAGATTGGAGACTAGTAGCTTCAATCTCCGGGGTTGAATCTGCTTTTGGTAATCTCTTACCACAAGGATCCCACAATGCTTGGGGCTGGAGAGGAATTAAAAAGAATGATGCTGGCTGGAGTATGTTTGATGACTGGGAAGAGTCCATAACCCATGTCACAGAAAGGCTTGCTTTAGGATACGGTACAGATCTTACTCCCTTTGACATCCAGGACACATATTGCCCTCCGTGTGGAGAAACAGGTCTAGATCTTTGGGCACATGGTGTAACTCGATTCATGAATGAGTTAGAATATTATGTAGATAATTTAGAAAATCTTTAAAAATGTTAAAACTATTAATAAGGCTCGCATACTTTTGTGTAA
>Ga0334893_1002542_pt1 | contig 13452 bp, 12 predicted proteins | sample GraSluR3_MG_5_FD_207218 | JGI IMG/M metagenome (GOLD analysis project Ga0334893, IMG submission 207218) | Sludge microbial communities from methane-producing bioreactor in Wageningen University, Netherlands - Granular Sludge_09_05-R3 | ecosystem: Engineered > Bioreactor > Anaerobic >...
AAAATAAAAATAGCCCAGGCATCTTCTCTGTATATTACCAGTAATAATGAGGAAGTAAAACCAATTGCTATTGACACCAAAAAAGAAGAAAAAGCTATTTCTCAGGAATACAAAATAAGGGTAAATAAAAAGCAGAAATACACAATCGGAAAAGACGTCTCTATTTATACTTCTCAGGATAAAGATACTGATAATCCTCTAAAAAGTTCTATCGAATCTACAAAAGATTGTCCGGGCTTTGCATCACTGTATGAATCTAATAAAAAAGCCTGGTCAGAACTTTGGGACATTTTTGACGTTCATGTCGAGGGGCACTCCTTCTCTCAAAAAACTTTAAGACTGCATATCTTACATCTTCTAGAGACTGCATCCACACATAACACCAAGCTTGATGCAGGAATTCCTGCCAGAGGATTATCCGGGGAAGCATATCGGGGTCATATATTCTGGGATGAAGTGTTTATCCTGCCTGTCTATGACTTCCGTATTTCAGAAATCACCCAGTCTACCCTGCTCTACCGTTACAGGAGACTGGAGCAGGCCAGAAAGTATGCCCGGGAAAATGGCTACAAAGGAGCAATGTTCCCCTGGCAGAGCGGATCCACCGGGGAAGAAGAAACCCAAATTATTCACCTGAATCCCCAATCAGGAAAATGGGGGCCTGATAACAGCAGAAATCAGAGACATATTTCCTTTGATATAGCCTATAGTATCTGGGAACACTGGAAAATAACCAAAGACATGGAATTCTTAACCAAATACGGTGCAGAATTATTTCTTTCAATTGCCAAATTTGGTGCCAGCTTAACATCTTATGATTCTAATGATAAAAGATATCATACTACAGGGCTAATGGGTCCTGATGAATTTCATGAAAAATTGCCAGGCGCAGAAGAAGCCGGCCTGAAAGATAACGCCTATACTAATGTTATGATTGTTTGGACCTTAAAAAGAGCTTTATATTTGGTCTCATCAATTTTACAGGGTGCACACAAGGCAAAACTGCTCAAAATGCTGAAAATTAATGAAAAGGAACTGAAGTTATGGGAAGAGTTAACTAAAAATATTAAGGTGGTTATCAATGAAGATGGTATTATAAGCCAGTTTGACGGGTATTTTAATTTAAAAGAATTAGACTGGAAGGCCTATAAGAAGAAATACGGAAATATACAGCGAATGGATCGGATTTTGAAGGCAGAGGGAAAATCTCCCAACGATTACAAGGTTGCCAAACAGGCTGATACTCTAATGCTTCCTTACCTTTTCCCTGTCTCTGAATTGCAAGAAATTTTTAACGGCCTGGGTTATGAATTCAATATGGAAATTCTCAAAAAAAATTATGAGTACTATGTCAAACGAACTTCGCATGGTTCAACTCTAAGCAAGGTTGTTCATTGTTATGTATCAGATATTTTGGGACAAGCGACAAAATCATGGAAGTGGTATTGTGAAGTTTTAAATTCTGATATTAATGATATACAGGGTGGTACTACACCGGAAGGAATTCATACCGGGGTTATGGGAGGGTCAGTATATATTGCTATCAAAATGTATGCGGGTGTCGACCTTATTAATGGTATAATAAATGTAGAACCGGATGTTCCAAAGAAATGGAAGCATATCCATTTTAAAATTAAATACCGGGATATCTGGTATATGTTTGAAATAGAAAAATATAAAATATCTGTCAAATTGTCATCTACCATTGAAAAACCTAAAACATACAGAGAAAAAATGATTATTCGTAATAAAGAATACCTCTTTGAACTGGATAAAAAACATGTTATTTGTCTCAAAAGAAACGGAGAAATAAATGGTTAAGAAACACATTCTTATCGTTGACGGGGATATTACTCATTCTGAGATGCTAAAAAGAAATTTAGAAACTGCAGGTTATAATGTAGAGGCTGTCTACCAGGGTAATGATGCTTTGCTGATATTAAAAAGAAAATGGATTGATTTAATTATATTATCTGTTACCTTACAGGGAATAATGAGTGGTATACAGCTTTTACAGGAATTAAAAGAAAATACAGAGTACAAGACAATACCCGTTATCATGCAAACAAGTAAAATTAATATGAAAAATATTGCCAAAAATCTGGGTACTGACTTATTTATAGCAAAACCCTATGATATTGATGAATTTTTAAAAAAAGTTGAGGAAATATTCCAGAAATCACAAGAATAAATTTAGCGAGGTATAAAATGGAAATTCATAAAAAATTTACATTACAGGAATTAACTGATAATTTAAAAAGGATTAAAGCAAGAGATATTATGACCAAAGATGTCATAACAGTTAAAAAAGATGACACCCTTGATGAAATTGCTACCTTAATGATTGAAAAGAGAATCAGCGGTTTTCCAGTATTGGATAAAGATGAAATAGTCGGAATAATTACCGCCAACGACCTCTTTCTGGTAATGGATTTGATAAAAACCGGTGAGATATTAACAGACAATAGTGAAAATAATTCTTTGCCAAAAGTTGATTTTGCCATGTCCACCGACATTATCACCGTTGAACCGGAAACTGATTTGGATGAAATTATCGCCTTAATGAAATACCGAAACATCCACACTCTTCCTGTAGTGAATAATAAAAAACTGACTGGAGTTATAGGAAGGCGAGATGTATTCAGGAATTTCTATTGTACAGTAAAAGGTATCTGCTAAAATTTTTTTCAGCTTTAACTATTCTGACATTCCGGTATAAAAAAGTACTGCATTTCTTAAAAATTCAGCAGTTCCAGGCTGACTCTTATCATAATACTGCTTAAATCTTTCATCAGCTACATACATTCGCACAAGACCTGCATGAGCTTCTTTATTATAACTACCCCAGTAAAAAGAAAGCCATTGACGATGCAAGTCCGCAGCCTTTTGACCCAGTTCTCCAGCAGGGTCACCAGCCTGCATAGCTATCTTTAGAGTTTCAATTAGCTCATTTTCTATTTTTATAATATTTTCATGTTCAGCCTTGCCCATTTTTTTTACCCTTTCATTAGACTGTCTGACTGTTTCCTTTCCAAACATTTCTCTTATTTCTCTACCATATTTTTCTTCATTTTCTGCAATTAACTCTTTCTTGAATCCTTTAAATCTTTCCTCATTACTCATGTTCATTCTCCTTTCTTTCACCATTATTGTCTTTTCTACATTATTAACCAGAGTCTCTAATTGCTCTTTTTGTTTTGTAAGTTTTTTGAGATGTTCTTTCAATGCCTGGAGCTCATCAAAATTCGGGGAATTGATTATTTTCAAAATACTTTTTAGATTCACTCCTAATGTTCGGTAAAATAATATTTGCTGTAACTTATCAATTTCTATTTGCGAATAAACGCGATACCCTGAAGAATTAATCCTCCCCGGCTTAAGCAATCCAATTTCATCATAATAGCGTAGTGTTCTTTTTGTTAATCCAGATAATTCTGCTAATTGTTTAATTGTGTATTTCATTGCTATTTACTCCCAGCCAATCCCTTTTTGTTTTTTAGATGTATATCTTTTATACTGGAATTATAAACCTTAACGTAACGTTAATGTCAAGATTTTTTTATAATACCTGTATTGCATAATATGTATTGCGTATTTAGGCAAAAACATAGAAATTTACCAATCTGTGCTCACCCAGTCAAAAAAAATTGTGATATTTAAGATACGGATATCAAGATAAGAAATTTATGTGGCCTCATGTTTGATAGTGCATTTTATTCTAATTTGTTTAAAAATAGCAGATAGCTTTCTGGTAAAAAAATAAAAAGCCTATCGATATTGTGTCTTCTACTTATCGACAGGCTTTTTGAAATCAGTAATTATAATTAATATCTTTTATAATGTTAGCAACCACAGGGGTCACAGGGATTGCACGGATCGCACGGATCAGATTGACATTCACACTGGTTATAGCAATCACCACACGGATCACAGGGATCGCAGGGGTCTGGTTCGCATGGGTTGCAAGGGTCACAGGTGTTACAGGGATCACATGGATTTGTTGAAGTGCCGGAGCTTGCTGGTATCACCGAGATTGCAATAGTGTCTTCAAATTCACCATCTTCTGTAATAACGGTAATTTCTGCTCCCGGCATAGCTATGGCTTCAACTACCCCATTTTCATCTACTGTCACCTTATTAATATCGCTTGATTCCCAGAACACAACAGTATGGGTTGCATCTATTGGCTCAATCTCTACTGATAACTGCAGTGTTTCTCCAGCCTTTAATACCTGATTTCCTCCTGCTATTGATACTCCGGTTATATGTATAACTCTCGGGAAACAACCACTTAGAAAGAACATTATAATAAAAAAGGTAATTATTAATTTACATAATTTATTAATGCTCATTTTTATTTTTAATCTCCTTTAAAATATTAATCCATAATAAGACATAAAATAGATTTTAATAAATATAGATTTTATTTTTTAATTACCTCCCCTATTGATATTCAATGCTTGCATTGCTTTATGTTATTTACTTTATTTAAAACCATAATAAAATATTATATTATAATCTTACAATAAAATATAAAATTAAACAATCTATAATTTCAAGCTGAGAGGGATTTTAAAAATTATTATTCTAAGTTATTTTTTGCAAAACAAATCTAATTGATGAAGTGGATAATAATTAATGTGTATTTGAAACAGAGGCGCATTATTATTAAGAACATAACAACTACCTTGTTGTTATTTATTGTAAAGCAATTTTTTTTAATATATTTAAAATGACGACATAAAACTATTTTTTTAATACCTGCGGATTGACAGTTGACCGGGGTTGCTTCCCCTTTAAAACAGATACCACAGATTCTGCAACTTTTATTTTTAATTCCCTGTAGGATTCTTCTGAGTAAAATGAAATATGAGGGGTGATAATTATATTTTCAAGTTTTAAAAGTGGATTATTCCAATCTGGGGGTTCTTTCTCCATAACATCCAAAGCTGCACCGGCAATCCACTTCTCTTTTAATGCCTTGTACAGGGCTTTTTCATCTATTAGGGGTCCGCGTGAGGTATTGATTAAAAAGGCAGTTTTTTTCATTTTATGTAATTTGTTCTCTCCAAATAAATGCCTGGTTTCTTTAGTTAAAGGGGCGTGAATGGAAAGAAAATCTGAATTAGCTAACAGATAATCCAGGTCAACCAACTTTATATCTTCCCCGGATTCAGATACATAAGGGTCATATGTGATAACTTTAAATCCAAATCCCAGTGCTTTTTGAGCAACTTTTCGGGCAATTCTTCCCAAACCAAAAAGACCGACAGTTTGGCCTTCTGTCCTAAAAAGTGGTTTTGCAACTGTAAAATCCCATTTTCGTTCTCTAACTTTTCTATCTAAAATTGTCAAACTTCTAGCACAGGCCAAAATCAATGACATGGTATGGGTGGAAACCTCATCGATACAGTAATCTGGAACATTGGCGACAATAATATTTTTCTTAGTTGCAGCTTCAATATCTATATTATCTACTCCAACTCCGTATCGAGCAATAACTTTACATTTTGATAATGCTTGAATCACCTTTTTAGTCATAGGGGCGTATTGATTGATAATTCCATCAACATCTGATGCTACTGTAATAACATCATCTTCTGTTTTACAGTTTTCTAGAATTAAATCTACATCTGCTTGTCTAAACACTTCTTTTTCAAACTCTATAGAAGGGTGATCACAATCTGTAATGACAATTTTGTATTTTTTATCAAACATGGGATTCTCTCCTAAATGGTTTAAAATATACCTATAAATTAGAGTAATAATTTTTATTACATCTTAACTACCTTCTACACTCTCCTGAAAGCTGAACTTCAGATATTTTTTCTTTTCATTTTTTATCTTTTAAAAATTTTTCAACATTATCTCGCGTTGGTTGCCCAACTGTTGAACCAATAGAAGAGCATACAATTGAAGCTACAGCATTGGCAAAACGTGTCATTTTTTTTAATTCCATCCTTTCAAGGATTCCAACAATAACTGCAGCTGTCAATGAGTCGCCTGCTCCTGTAGTTTCTAAAGTGCTTTGTACTTTGAATGGTTCACCGTAGTAAATTCCTTCTTCTGAGGAGCCTATAACACATCCATCCTTGCCAAGCTTTAGAGCAACCATTTTGGGACCCATAACCAAAATCTGCTTAACAATCTCCTTGGGTTTTCCTTTTAATCCTAACACCTCTGCCTCGCTTAAATTTAATGAAACAAGATTTGCAAAATTACTTATTGTATAAAAAGCAATGCTTTTAAAATATTCTTTACTCCATAAAGAGCTTCGATAATTCAAATCATAGGAAATAAATATATTTGACTGTTTGCATTTTTTCATAAAATAAAAAGAAGCTTCCATACAAGAATTACTTATAGCTTGAGAAATTCCACTAAGATGGAAAACTTGAATGCCATTCAAAGAAACCTTTTTAGCATCTTTTATAGAGTAATATGCCGATGCTGAATCTTTTCTTTTGTATATAAAATTATGAGCCCCTTGAGAATTATATATAGCAAAATAAACACCTGTTTGGTTATTATCATCATTAAAAACATATTTTGTGTCAATACCTTCCTTTTCCCATAATTCTTTTATTTTTTCAGCAAAAAAATCATTCCCAAGTCTGGTTGTATAGGTAGATTGATGGCCAAGTTTGGAAACTCCCAACGCAAGATTTGATGTATCTCCACCGATAGCCATCTTAAATACAGGCAACTCCTTCTTGGTTTCTTCTTTTGTAAAAAATCCTACTAAAGGCTCGCCAAAACACATAATCTTAGTTATATTATTGACCATATGAAACCTCCATTATCTATGGTACATCTTGGTTTAATTTTAATATAGGTGTTTCTATTTATATAAAAATATTATTTAGTTATTGAGCATAATCTTATAATAGACAATCTCTACTCTAGAATGATTAAAATTATCATAATCTTTATTAAATAAACAAACTTGGCTTTAAAAATAGTTAGTCTCTAAATTCAGTATTCTTTAAATTAAATTATCACAATACTAATAAAAATCTCATCTTAATAATACATAAAAATTTCCTGCACAATTTTCTGTCTAATAATTATGCTATTTACAGTAAATTGAGGGCTTGAAGGGCATTTTTAACTTTGTTTTCAGTATCTTTATCTATCTCAATCAAAGGACTCCGACTATGCCCTGCATCAATACCACGCATTTTTAAAATAGAATGCATAATGGGCACTGTAGGCCCGGTTTTAGTTATTTGTCTTATCCTTAAAATCTGGCGTTGAATTTTCATGGCTTCATCTCTGTTTCCTTCTAAATACTGATGGTACATCTTATACATAATTTCTGGATAGATATTTGCCATTCCGCATACCATTCCAGTTGCACCAGCATCAAAAGCTCCCATAAAAATTGCCTCAGTACCTATAATTAAATTAAAGTCTTTATAATCTGCAACAGCATCTTGAAATTGGTAAAAATTAACTAAATCAAAAGAACTATCTTTACACCCTTTTAATCCGTGATCTGCTAAATTTTTTAATAATGCTGGCGTGATACGGTTTTGAGAATAATGAAAATTGTTATAAACAAACACAGGAAACTCTTCTTCGCCAACCGCATCAATTAATGCCTTAAAATGTTGAAACAAAGATTGCTCGGGAAGATTTGGAGAATAGAATGGAGAAATAGCTCCTACTCCAGAAGCTCCTGCCTTTTTTGCATGTATTGCTAACTCTGTTGTCAATCGTGTGCTTGGTGCACCAACATGAGCCACAACAGGCACTTTTCCATTGACTTCATCAAGAATGATTTCTAAAGTCTTTTCACGTTCAGCTACAGACATTAAAGGACCACAACCATAGGTCCCAATAGGATAATAACCATCGACATGAGGCAGGGTAAATCTAACAATTTCACGTATACCTTCTTCATAAATATCACCATTAGGTTTAAATGATGACAACATAGGGGGGATAATTCCAATAAATTCTTTTGCTTTCATAATAATACTCCTCATTTTTTTAATCAAATTGATTTTTATAAATTGAAATATCTTACTAAACAGAATACAATGGTTTTCCGTCTTTTAGCATATGAAATACGTTTAGAGCAGTTTTTCTTTGCAAATCAGCAACTGATTTTTCTGAATACCAGGCAATATGTGGTGTAATCACTACTTTTTCCGGATATTTTGCTAATATTGATTGTTCATATTCATTATCCTGGTATTCTAAGACATCTAAACCTGCCAATGCTATCTTTTTTTTCTTCAAGCCATATTCTAATGCTTTTTCATCAACCAACCCGCCTCGTGAAGTATTGATAATTATTACATTGTTTTTCATTAAATCTATTTTTTCTTTATCTATCAAATGGTATGTTCTCTGGTTTAATGGAGCATGTATAGAAACAATATCTGATTGTCCTAATAATTCCTCCAGCGATACAAAATTAACCCAATCATATTTATTCTCTTTATCTTTAAAATAAGGGTCGTATGTTAAAATTCTCAAATTAAAATTCTTTAATTTTTCCGCAATTCTTCTAGCGATATTACCAAAAGCAACTAATCCAAGTGTCTGGTCAGAAAATCTAAAGATGGGCTTTATCTTTTCATAGCTCCATTTTCCATTCTGGAATAGGTTACTTGTAATTGAAATCTTTCTTACACAATTAAGAATGTGAGCAATTGTACTATCAGATACTTCTTCAATACAATAATCTGGTACATTTGAAACAATAATCCCTTTTTTCTTAGCTTCTTCTACATCAATATTATCTACACCAATTGCATAGCGAGAAATAATACGACATTTTTCTAAATTTTGAATAACTTTTTTATTAATATCAGCAAACTGACAAATAATTGCATCTGTGTCCTTAGCATATTCTATAATCTTGCTTTCATCTTTTACACCACCACTATAAAACTTGGTACAATCTACAATTTCGACATCCCCCAGTTTTTTTAGTATATTAACCTCTTCATTATTATTTGGATAATAATAATCAGTAAAAACTATTTTGTATAATGACATTATTATGTACCTCCTTTTATCCTATTAACCCTGCCAATTTCGCCAAAAATAATGAGCCATTGATACTCAGCTTATCAACATCTTGTTTATTTGTTATTTTAATGATTTTTTTAATAGACTTTTTCTTATTCAATAAATACTGATATACCAATGTTCTTTGTACAGGACCAATTAATATAAATGTTCCGTCTAAAGCCAACTTATATTTTTCTAATTGAGCCATTGCTTCTATGTCTTCGGATGCGATTATTGCTTCAACAAATAGCTTACGCTCATACCATTTAGTTTTAAGAAGTACATCCATAAAACGAGGCAATAACAAGGAACGCAAAAATCCACTCTTTCTTACCCAACTATAGGCAGAATCTATGATTTCTTCATTAAAATAATTTTCATCATCAACTTTAATATCAACATCGCATTCCTTTCTAACAGATTTCCCCACAAAAGTTTCTTTTATAATTGCCTCATAAACCTGGCCTGAAACTGTAGTAATACTTCCCAGGATATTCTTTTGAGAGTCTATAGGTATAAACTTAGTATGAGAAGAAAGCACTACCATGGTCAAGGGAGGTTCAATATCATATAAACTAAATAATCCAGCAACTTGTGTCTCTTCTCCTCTCATAAAATCCAGATTTCCTACATCCATAATTGTAGTTTTTTGTGCATCATATTTATTTTTTATGCCACGAATAAAATAGATTGGGATATCAACCGGAAAAACTGAAGCATCATGTACTTTTGTAATATTTTCTGCTAAATCTCTAATTCCTGCTGGAGCCCAGAGATGAGGAATCTCTTTTAATCCAATCTCAGAAGTAATCATCCCAGAAGAAATTACAAAACTGACTTCCTTCAATTCTACGTTAGCATTTTTAAGTGCCTGATAAAAGGTCTCACTTAATCCTTTCTTTAATTTTTCGTTATTACCATAAATGGCAGTATCTCTTACCCCAATTTTTTTTTCTGCTTTTCCAATTATTTTCATATCTTTATCAACAATATACACTCTTGAATTAGTAGTCCCACAATCAATTGTTGCATAATACATTTTATATCACACCCATTTCAGCAAGATGCTTTTTAATTTCCTCTTTCTCTTTTTCTACAGCCGGTACAAATGGGGAACGAGGGTATACTTTAATAATATTCCGGATTTCCAACATTGCATAAACTGCTAATTGAGTGGACTTAGCTAAATACATGATGTCTCTTAGTTGATTTACCTTAAATTGAGTCTTACGGCATGCTTCAAAATCATTATTAATTCCTTCTTGATACATTTTTTGACATATCTCTGGAAAAGCATTACCTAAACCAGGAATAAACGCACTTGCACCTAAAGCTCGTGCAGAAACCCACATAGCTTCAGTTCCCAAGGCAATATCAAAATTATTATCACTCAATTCCCGCATATAGGAAGCAAAAGTCAATATATTGAATGTAGCATCCTTAATCCCATGTATACCCATCTTCTTTAACTTCTTCATTGTATTTAAGGAGATTTCATAACCTGAAAACTTGGGATTATGATAGAGATAAATAGGATAATCGCTACTAACAGATTTCAACATAGCACCATAAAATTCTAAAACACTATCTTCATTATGATGAAAATAATAAGGGCTAACTGCAGCTGCTGCCTGACATCCAATTTCTTTGGCATGTTTGGTTAAAATAACAGTATCTCTAGTGTTAGTTGTGCCAGTATGAACTATAATGGGTATTTTGCCATTTACTACTTCAAAAGTTATTTCGGCTACTTTCTTTCTTTCTTCTACTGACATTAAAGGACCACTACCGTATGAACCACAAATAAATAAGCCATCAACATTTTCCTTTAAAAAATTAACTAAAATCTTCAAGTTATTGATATCTAAATTCCCTTCTTCATCGAAAGGCGTTATCATTGGTGGAACAACTCCTTTTAATTTAAACATCACAATCCTCCTTAATAAATTTTACTGTTTATAATAAATATTAATTAATATCAAAATAATTGCACCGTTAGCAATCTGTCTTCCCGCTTCTGGTATATTAACTATTGTTAATATACTTTCCAGTAAAATAAACAGGATAGCTCCTGCAATTGTACCTATATAACCGCCTTTTCCACCAGTGATAGAAGTACCTCCGATTACAACCGTAGCAATAGACCACATAATGTATTCATTTCCAATTCCCAAAAAAGCAGTTTGAGTATATCCAGCCATTAAAGTCCCTGTTAAAGCTGCTGCCCCACCGCTTATTGCATAAACAAAAGTTTTTATAAATTTTGTTTTCACTCCTGACATGAAAGCTGCTTTTTCATTAGCACCTATATAATATATTTTTCTGCCCAAAACAGAAAAATTTAAAAATAATATAGTTAAAAAACTTAAAATAATCCAAATGATAATTATCACAGGAAAAATGTTAAATAACCTTCCAACTCCAATAAATCTCAATAGCGGCGATGCTAGTCCTTTTGGTGCCCCATGACTAAATATTAAAGTCACACCAGTAACCAGGGAACCTGTCACAAGAGTGATTACCAACGGGGAAATACCCAGATAAGACACAAACAAACCACTAAAACTACCAAAAATCATTCCCAGTAAAATAACTGCCAAAACCGCCCATGCAGTATTTGAATCCAATCCATTAATTAACATGCAAGAAAAAACATTACCCATCGTGATCAAAGGCCCTACAGAAAGGTCAATACCTCCAGTAAGAATTACGATTGTCTGTCCTATTGATACTATTCCCAAGAAAGAAGCGGTTCTTAATATGGCATAAATGTGATCACGAGCCAAAAACCCCTTTGATAATGTTTCTCCAATAATAAAAAGTATAAGGATTAAAAAAAATAATAAAAATATCAATTTATTTTGTGATGCCATATCAGATAATTTAATTTGGTTAATGCTTTTACCATTTTTGTTCATCAATCCCTACCTATTTCCCCTAATTCTTTATTTTTAGAATATAATACTTTATTCTTGAAATTTTGTAAGATCTTGCTTGCATCAGGAGATGATATTACTAATGCAATTATTAAAACTAAACCTTTTGCAATATACTGATAAAAAGCAGTAATACCTAAAAGATTAAGAATATTATTCAATAAATAAAATATATAAGCTCCGCCAATGATACCAACAACACCACCCTTTCCTCCTGATAGAGCTGTTCCTGCAATAACAGCAACTGCAATAGAGTTCAAAACATATGGTTCACCAATTATTGGATCTGCAGAAAACATCCATCCAGAAAGAAACATTCCAGCAAAAGAGCCTAACAAACCACTGACTCCATATACCAATATTTTATATTTTTCACAAGGAATACCGGATTCATATGCAATTAATTCATTACCACCTATTGCATACAATGACCGTCCAAACTCTGTTTTTCCAAGAACAGAATGCCCAATTAATACAGAAGATATGATGATGAGCAAAGGAACTGGTATAACATTAAACAACCTTCCAGTGATTGTAAGAGCTACTGATAGTGAAACAGTACCTCCCGGTATAGGCATAATGTACAGAGTTACTCCTAACCAAATAGCGCTGGTAGCCAGGGTAACAATAAGTGGTGGCAATTCTTTCTTTGATATAAAATAACCGTTAATAACGCCGACTCCAAAACCAACTATTGGAGGTATTAAAAACCATAAAATAATATTTAATGGTGTATTTATATAGGGCAAGCTGGCAGCAATAACATTGGTTAGTCCTATAATTGAGCCAATCGATAAATCTATACCACCAGTCAGTATTACAAAAGTTTGAGCCATTCCTGCCAGAATCAATGGAGTAATTCTTGTAAATAAATTGACATTATTATTCCAGGTAAAAAAGCGCGGCTCAATTATTCCGGCAATAACATAAATAATAATAACAACGATATATATAGGAAAATATAAACGAATTTTTTGTTGACTTTCCTTCATTCTTTTGCCTCTTCCAAAATATTAATATTGCTTACTGAGGCTTTCATTATTTTTTCTTCTGTAATTTCATTACCACTTAAATTGGCAGTTAAAAAGCCCTGGTTCATTACCAAAACACGGTCACAAATTCCAATCAATTCAATCATTTCACTGGTATAAATAATGATAGCAACTCCCTGATCAGCCAATTCTCTTATTAATTTATATATTTGTTGTTTCGTTCCAACATCAACACCTTTTGTGGGCTCTAACATAACCATTACTTTTGGCTTAGCAAGTAGCCACTTTGCTAATACCAATTTTTGCAAGTTCCCACCACTTAATGAACTGGCAATCTGATTATGGGATACTATCTTGATAGATAAATTTCTCACTATGTCTCGAACTTCTTGTTTTTCTTTTTTCATCTCTATCAATCCAATATTTTTTCTTTTATCAACAGTGGCTGCTGCAATATTGTGTAAAATTGATAAAATTAAAAAAATACCTTCGGTGTT
>Ga0334893_1002559_pt1 | contig 13378 bp, 9 predicted proteins | sample GraSluR3_MG_5_FD_207218 | JGI IMG/M metagenome (GOLD analysis project Ga0334893, IMG submission 207218) | Sludge microbial communities from methane-producing bioreactor in Wageningen University, Netherlands - Granular Sludge_09_05-R3 | ecosystem: Engineered > Bioreactor > Anaerobic > Unclassified...
ATGCTTTTTATGCTTAGGATGCTGAACGTGGGTATAAGGCAGAACGACGAGTAATGCCGTTGGTTGATTACCCCTAAGCCACCACATTCTGTGGTTTCCCTTCGAGCCAGCGCCTAATGTTATCCATCACAATTTTTGAGCGGAGCGCTATGGCCTCATGGGTGGCAAACCCAATGTGAGGCAGGAGCAGCGTATTGGTTGCTGTTAGAAGTGGATGCTCGGCTTGTAGTGGTGGCTCGTATTCGTATATATCAATGGCCGCACCTGCAATAATTTTCTGGTACAGGGCATCCACAAGTGCCTTGGTGTTTACCACCTTTGCTCTTGCCGTATTGATAAGGACTGACTCGGGCTTCATCATCTCCAGCTCTCGAATCCCGATAAGGTTTTCGGTTTGGGGGGTGAGCGGTAGATGCAGCGACAGGATATCGGCGGTGCGGATCACCTCATGAAAGGGTAAAAATGTAACGTTAGGAATATTTTTTTCGGTTCGTGACCAAGCCACCACGTTGCAGCCAAAGGCGTTGGCCAGCTGGGCAACGCGTTGCCCAATGGCTCCCGCACCCAGAATGCCAAAGGTTTTGCCAGCCAGCTCCCGCCCTAGAAATCCATTGCGCCCACCCAAGCTACGAGTAACTGCATCGGCTGGGGTAATCTTCCTGAAGAGGTCGATGGCCATACCTATGGTTAGCTCGGCAACGGCCTGCGTGCTGTAGCCAGCTGCGTTGGATATGGCTATTCCTCGCTGCCTACATGCTTCCTGCGCAATATGATCGACCCCTGTAAACGCCACCGAGATATACCTTAGGTTTTTGGCAGCATTTATGGTCGTTGCGGAAACAGGCAGGTTGCTAACCACAAGCACCTTAGCATCGGCTATTCGTTGGATTAGCTCATCGTTATCCTTGGGAACATCGTTGTAAAACGTAACGGTGTTTCCCTGCTGCTCTATCTCGGAGGTAAAGGAATTCATATCATCATCGGTAAGGCCTATGGGCTCTGCAAAAACTATTTTTATCATTGTATGTTGATTTTTTTATCGGATCCACAAAATTAGCATTTATAGCCGAAAGCACACCCGAATAGCCATCGAAAGCCTTTTGCCAGTCAATGTTGGTAAACATTTGTATTTTTGTCAACCTTTAAACCTATTGCTTGTTTTAGTTAGAGTTAAAAATCAGAATAAATCCCAATAGCTATGCTTTGCATTAAAGACTCGCACACCGATCCATATTTCAACATTGCTGCCGATGAGTACGCGCTAAAGTACCTGGAAGACGATTGCTTCATGCTGTGGCGCAACGAGCCATCAATAATTGTTGGTAAGCATCAGAATACCCTGGCCGAAATTAATGTTGATTACGTTATGAAGAACAACATAAAGGTTGTTAGGCGAATATCGGGCGGTGGAGCGGTTTTTCATGATCTGGGTAATCTGAACTTTACCTTTGTTAAGAACGCCGGCGAGGATGCCCAGGGCGATTTTCGCAAGTTTACCCAGCCAATTCTGGATGTTTTGCAGAGCATGGGCATAAATGCCAAGTTCGAAGGGCGTAACGACCTTACCATCGATGGAAAAAAATTCTCGGGCAATGCCGAGAGCATCTGGAAGAACAGGGTGCTACACCACGGAACGCTGCTTTTCTCGGCCGTTATGACCGACCTGTCGGCTGCGCTAAAGGTAAACCCGCTCAAATTTCAGGACAAGGCGGTTAAATCGGTGAGATCGCGGGTTACCAATATCAGCGAGCACCTAACCGAAAAAATGGATGTGCTGGAGTTCCGCGACAGGATTATGAAGCACATCATGGAGATGTACCCCGACTCGAAGGAGTACGAGTACACCCCTGAGGATATTGCTGGTATTGAGAGGCTTCGCGATGAGAAGTTCTCGCAGTGGGATTGGAATTTTGGCGACTCGCCAAAGTACGATTTCGAGAAGTTAATCCGTACCGAGGGCGGTAGCATTGAGTTTCATATCAATGTATCGAAAGGCGTAATAAAAGACATCAGGATTTTTGGCGATTTTTTCCACAAGCACGATATCGATGAGGTGCAAAAATCGCTTGTAGGCATAAAGCATGAGCGCGAAGCCATTTTGCAAACCCTATCGCAGTTCGATTTTAACAGCTATTTCAAGAACATTAAGGTTGAGGAGTTTGTTGGGGGGATGTTCTAGAAATCTGTATCAATAAAGCATCATTTTTCAGTACACAAATCATTTGCCTCATCCAGAACCTTGATAATTTTTGGCTTCTTGATTCCTATATCCTCCAAAACCTTAGGGTTGCTAACTATTTGGCGGCAAAGCACAACGCCTTTGTCCATTAGTTGCTGTTTTTCTCTCTTGTTGAGTTCGGTTAGGGCGGTGATGGGGAACATACGGTACTGTTCTATCATATCCTTTAGGCTGTGACCCTTGGGGTAGTCCCAGCTTACCAGATGTAGCCCCGAGCACTTTCCAAAATCCATAGCGTCGGTGGTGAATCGGGTGTTGGTAACAATCCAGCCATAAAATGTGTAGCCATTATACTCGGGCAGCTGCTTGCGCTTGGCCTCAATATCGTTTACCCGCGAGCGGATGTATAGCGGAACCTGCACATTGGCGTGCTTATCCTGCGTGTTGTAGAACTTGCACTCCACAAGGTATTGCGTGTGATTTTGCGAGGCTACTACATCTACCTCATGCTGCACGCATTGCCCTTGTACTAGCTGGCCAACCTTAGTTTCAAAACCTTGAATCTCGAATATTTGCCCCACAAAATGCTCAAACGGGTAACCTGTTGGGCCCAGCTCCATGAGCGCATTTTTAAGGCTGTATCGGGCGGCGTAGCCATTTCTTTTTTTACGGAGTAGTGCAAATGCTTTAGCGTAAATTTTTTTGGTTGTCACCCCCTCGGTAATCCAGCTTTCTATTTCCAATACAATGCTGTTAATTAGCTCGTTATTGGCGCCGGCGCGCTGTAACGACTGTTTTAGCTTCTCGCTCTGAAAAGTTTCCTTCTCGCCAGTGGCCTTTGTGATTTGTATGGTATTGCTCATATCAAGCGGTGTAATTATGTGAAAAGTTTTTCGATGCACTCCCCAGCAGGGATGTTTAAATGATGAGCTAAGATACCCAATTTTCTCGCTCCCTCAACGTGCTGTTGGGTATCGTCAATAAAAAGAGTTTCGCTTGGGTTAAGGTTATTCTCCCTTAGGATGATTTCAAAGGCCTCGGCATCGGGCTTGCGCATATGTATTAGGTGCGAGTAGTATTCCTTATCGAAGTAAACCGATAGATTTTCGACTCCAAAGGTTTTGTGCAAAACCTTGTTGTACTCATCAATATGTATGGCGTTGGTATTGCTAAGCAGAAAGGTTTTGTAATGATTTTTAACCGACCGCAGCACCTTAAGCCTTTGCGGAGGGAAATCGAGCAGCATGGCGTTCCACGCATCGTCAATTTGCCTATCGGTAAGCGCTAGGCCGCTTAGCTGGCGGAGCCCATCGCGAAACTGTGCTGGGGTAACCAACCCCTTGTCCAGCTGATTGAACAGCCCAACCTGCTGGGCTTGGGTGAACATCGATTCAAAATCTTTAATCCCCAGGTTTTTATAGGCATCGATGGTTAGGTGGTAATCAATATTAAGGATAACGCCACCCAGGTCGAAGATGATATTCTTGATGTTTTGGTTGGCAAATGGGGCAAAAATGGGTTTCGACATAAAAAAAGTAATGTTAGGGTTGCAAAATTCGGATACAAATATGTACTTTTGCAATCCAATAAAAAAACCATTTAAGGTTTTTGTCGGGGCCCATAGCCTGTCTGCTCGGTTGCCTCGCAACAAGCAGGCTCAGCTGCCTGCCAGCAGGCAGGATTAGAACACCTGACTCATAATCAGAGGTTAAAAAATAAAGTAGTTCTAAGAAATATTAATTTCCCGATAAGGGCCCATAGCTCAGCTGGTTAGAGCACCTGACTCATAATCAGGGGGTCGCTGGTTCAAGCCCAGCTGGGCCCACTTAAAAATCAAGCACTTACGAACATTTCGTAAGTGCTTTTTTATTTTGATACAAACATTCTACAAACCAACCAAGTTATTGCCTCGCCACCTTTGCTACCGCGAGTATCCTCACGCGTGGTTACGAAGGCTTAAGGAAAGCCATCCACCGATTTTGGCTCCCCAATGGAGGTTGTTAAAACATTTGGAAACAAGAATCCCCGTTTAAATGCAGTTAATGAATAGGAACAAGAACTTTAAAGAACTGCCTAGACCAAAGCAATTGTCCACCTTGACGACTTACCATTTGGTAACTTACCATTTGGTAATGTGATGAAAATTTGCTATTATTGTTGAAAATATGCTGGATGAAAACGCCATTTACATTTGGGAAAATCGCTTTAGATAGGGATTTTACCGATAGGGAAAAGGAAACGATTTGCTTGGTTCAGAACTTTACCTCTCTAACCCATACCATCCTTATCTCTCCCCGCAGGTGGGGGAAATCATCGCTGGTAACAAAAGCCTCGAAGATAGCCTTGGATAAAAACAAGAAATTGCGATTCTGCTTTATTGATCTGAATAACGTAAGAACCGAGGAGCAGTTCTACGAGTATTTTGCAACTGAAATCTTAAAGGTTTCATCAACAAAATTTGAAAGCATTGTTGATTCAGCAAAACAGCTACTTGGTAGATTCATACCCACCATTACTGTAAACCCAACGCCTGAAAGCAATTTGCAGCTCGGATTGGATTGGAGCGAGGTTAAAAAGCAACCCACCGATATTATAGAGCTAGCAGAACGTTTAGCCATTAAATCAAAAACAAACTACATCATCTGTATTGATGAGTTTCAGAATATTTCAGAATTCGAAAATCCCGAAGCTTTTCAAAAAATTCTCCGTGCTCACTGGCAAAAGCATCAAAATGTATCGTACTGTCTTTATGGTAGTAAACGCCATATGCTAATGGATGTATTTACCTCTCCCTCAATGCCATTCTACAAGTTTGGTGATATAGTTTTCCTTGATAAGATATCGACCGACGACTGGATTAAATTTATTGTGAGCAGGTTTAACGATACTGGCAAAAAAATTGACAACGACTCCGCTAAGCTAATTGTTGATCTAGCCGACCGCCACTCATACTATGTACAGCAACTGGCACAACAGACGTGGTTGCGTACAGAGGTTGAATGTATAAACGATAACGTAACCGAGGCCTTTGAGGATCTGATTCTCCAGCTCAGCATGCCATTCCAATCCATTACCGATGGGTTAAACAATAGCCAAATAAATCTGCTTAAAGCAGTTATCCATAATGTGGAGCAGCTCAGCTCAAAAGCAACCATACAGGAGTACCGCCTCGGAACATCTGCCAATGTTTTAAAGGTTAAGAAAGCATTGGTAAATAAGGAAATTATTGATATACAGAACGGCACCGTTACTTTTCTTGACCCATTTTACAGGTACTGGTTAAAAAAATATTTCTTTAAAACATGACACTAACATCAAAACTTCTTTAGGCAGAGGCTCCTGCCTCAGTCGTTCTTTTCGAGCAGAGCCTGTTCCGCAAAAGCGAGACACCCTTTTCTTATTGAGATGTCATAACCCTAAAGCGTCTCTTTAGCGGAGCCGACAAGCCCGATTTCACTTATACCGAGAAGCTGCCAATCGGTGTTTTTAGCTGCTCTTTAGATGGGGTTATAATTGGTGAGTGCTTTGCAAGGCAATGTTCAAATAGTTCATGTAACAGCGCCAACTTGCAAGACTCAACATTTACAACTAATGTTACAACTTTTTCGAGATAAGGCTATCCACCGAGTATTTGCCTGCACCTGTGATGGTAATCACAAGGTAAATTGTGGCGTAAAGCAAGGGCAACTCTTTAAATGCAAAGGCATCGTTTGCATGCACAATAAGGGCAGCTACAAGCATAGTAAATAGCAGCGGAATGGCCGCAAAGCGCGTCGCAAAGCCAAAAATCAGGAAAATAGATCCCACAAATTCAGCCAAAACGGCTAGCACCAACGATGCCGTTACTCCAATTCCAATTGGGTCGGCAAACTGAATTGGGCCATCACCAAAAAGCATGAGTAGCTTGCCATAACCATGGGTGAGCATAAGTATTCCAACTATTACCCTAAGGAGTAACAGCGAAGCTGAAATGCTATTGGGGTATATACCCGTGTCGAACCATTTTTTTACAAATGTTTTCATATCCATTAATATTAATTTATAAAACTTAATATCGGCTTCAACCGAATTACTTTACAAGCCGACGTATGGCTCTTTCGATATTTAAATCAAATATCGTATAGAAACCATAGTATTAACAGCAGAAACGACTTTTGGTTTAAAATGTCATTGCGATCAATTAATGGTTGAAATCTACTGCTCACACAACGTTTCGTATATTCTTTAATCCACCCACAATTCCCTATATTTGCTTTACAAATTGTATTTATGGGGCAAATAATTATACGGGGTGCTGCCGAAAACAACCTCAAAGGGCTTGATGTGTGCATCCCGCACAACAAGCTAACGGTTATTACTGGCGTTTCCGGAAGCGGCAAGAGTAGCCTGGTGTACGATGTTCTAAACCGCGAGGGGCAGCGAATGTATTTCGAAACCTTCTCGTCGTATACCCGTTCACGTTTGGGTAAAATCCGTCCGGCTAAAGTGGCTAGCATCGAGGGGATGCTTCCTGTGGTAAGCGTTGGGCAAACCCAGGTGCAGGCCAATAGGCGATCCACCGCTGGTACCTTTAGCGAGATATCGCCCTTGCTGCGCCAGCTGTACTCTCGGTTCAACGATCAGGGACTGCCCCTAAACCGTAATGCCTTTTCGTTCAATTCCGATAAGGGGTGGTGCCCACATTGTAAGGGACTGGGTATCGAGGAGTTTATTGATATCGGTAAGCTGATTGCCAATCCAAATTTATCGCTAAGGCAAGGGGCACTGGTTATTACTCTACCCAATGGCTATACCATCTACTCGCAGGTAACCATCGATGAGCTTAATAAGGTTTGCCAACACTATGGGTTTAGCGTTGATACCCCTTGGAAAGATTTGAGTGACGATCAGAGAGCCGTAATCCTTAATGGGTCGGACAAGGTGAAAGTGCTTTACGGCAAACACTCCCTCGAGTCGAGACTAAAGTGGACAGGTATAACCGCACGGCCCAGGGAGGAGGGTTACTACAAGGGAATTGTTCCCGTTATGGAGGATATTCTGCGGCGCGATAGGAATGATAACATCCTTAGGTTTATGTCGGCACGCGAATGTCCAGTTTGCAAGGGCAGGCGGCTAAACCAAGAATCGCTGAGGATTACTTGGAACCGACACACATTCCACGACTACGAATCCCTCCCCCTTTTGGATTTATACCACGCTATAAAATCTCATAAGTCCACTCAGCAGGGCGAGGGGCAGCTGCTGCAAGCATTGATAAGCCGATTAGATATGCTTTGTCGGCTTAGCGTTGGCCATATTGCTTGCAATCGCCTTAGCGAAACCCTGTCGCAGGGCGAACTGCGCCGTATGCGCTTGGCACAGCTCAACCATAGCGGGCTAACAGGCGTGCTGTACCTTTTCGACGAGCCATCCATTGGCTTGCATCAGCGCCATACGCATACCCTTATCGACACTATGTACTCATTAGTAAAACAGGGCAACACGGTGGTTGTGGTGGAACATAACGAGCAGGTTATTCGTTCGGCTCAGCATCTTATTGAGCTTGGACCTGCAGCCGGGGCCATGGGCGGAAAGATGGTTTACTCCGGTACCGTTAGCGCAATGATTGACAATAAAGATTTGGGAAGTCCCACAAGAACAATGCTAACCAATGGCTTTGCAAATTTTGATAAATCAGCAGCAGAAACGCCCGATGATTTTGAGACATTTGATGTTTATATCCAAAGCAAACACAACATTGTAAACCAAACGTTCAGCTTTGCCCAAAGAGCGCTAAATGTTGTAACAGGAGTTTCGGGTGCAGGCAAAAGCACTTTGGTTGACCACGGGCTTTTACACGTAAATTCTTTTAAACAGGTAATACATGTTGACCAGAAACCCATTGGCCGCACCTCGCGCAGCAACGCTGCTACCTATACCGGCCTGCTCGACGTTCTCCGTAAGCTGTTTGCCCAAACGCCCGAGGCCAAAAGGGCAAACCTAACAGCAAGCCATTTCTCATTTAACAGCAAGCAAGGGCAGTGCGAGGCCTGCCAGGGTACAGGTGTGGTAAGAACCGGTATGCATATTTTTGAGGATTTGGTGCAGCCCTGCTCTGTTTGTGGTGGTACACGCTACAAAGCCGAGGTGCTAGAGATAAGGGTTGAGGGGTTGAGCATTGCCGAGGTGCTGGATCTTAGCGTAAGCGAGGCATTAAAGCATTTTTCAAACGCACCAAGCCTGTTGCCCTACCTACAAGCACTGGAGAAGTTAGGCTTGGGATATCTTCATCTAGGGCAGTCGTCAACCACGCTATCGGGGGGCGAAGCTCAGCGGGTGAAGCTCGCCAGCGCCTTGTACCAATCGCCCAGGGGGCGATGCCTATACATTCTCGATGAGCCAACCACAGGCCTGCATGCTATGGATATTAAAAAGCTTATTGATGCGCTGCACGCATTCACTTCCAAAGGGCATACCGTGGTGGTGGTTGAGCACGACACGCAGCTTATTTCGGCTGCCGACTGGATTGTGGACATTGGCCCCGAGGGTGGCAAGAGTGGCGGTAATGTTCTTTTCTGTGGAGCAAAACGAAAGTTTTTCACATCGTATGCTTCACCCACAACGCAAGCAATTGGTGAGAAGCAAGAATACAATTATGCTGAGGTTAAAAGTGCATCGCCTGCAATTCATCTGCAAGATATTCATACAAACAACCTTAAACACATCGACTTGCATATCGATGCAGGGCAGCTGGTTGCCTTTACGGGGGAGTCGGGTAGTGGCAAAACATCGCTACTTATGCAAACCCTTCATGCCGAAGGGCAAAGGCTATTTACCGAGAACCTTTCGGGTTTTCGTCGACTACAGATGAGGCTTAACACCTCGGGACAGGTAGGCAAAGTGGTTAGCATGCTGCCCACGGTGGCCATTGATGCCGATACTCCTCGTCCCGATGTGCAATCGACTGTGGCTTCGGCCAGTGGAATCTACGATTTGCTAAGGCTACTCTACGCTCGCTTTTCCAATAATCCCGATGGCAGAAAGCTTACTGCTGCCGATTTCTCGTTGGTGAACGAACATTCGGTATGCAAGGTTTGCGAGGGGACCGGGCATACTAAGCGTTGTAGTGTCGATAGGGTTATAGCCAATCCCAACCGACCACTACTCGATGGTGCTTTATCATCACACAAAACGGTGCATTTTTTTGTTGATGAGAGGAATAAGTACCGCTGGCTATTGCAGGCAATGGTTCAGCAACATAAGATAGATACCGATAAGGTTTGGAGAGAGCTAAGCGAACACGAGCGAGAGATGATCCTTTGGGGAACTGGCAGCGAGCAGTACAAGGCGCAATGGCAGTTTAAGCGCAAAGGAGGCGAAGGAAATCACTCGTTTGTTGGGCGTTGGGATGGGTTGTGTAGATTGATTGAAGAGGAGTATCGCAACCATTTCCCATCGGCAAAGGGGAGGAGCGCGTTGGAGCTGCTTATCGATACACCCTGCACGGAGTGCAACGGCCAGAGGCTTCGCCCCGAGATGCTCAAGTACACTTTCAATGGGCTGAGTATTGGCCAAGTTCTCGAACTTACTATCGATGGGTTGCTGGAGCAAACCAAGGATGATGCCTATGCACAGGTTTCGGAGGCTCTGCTGGCCCAGCTGCGCGAGAAGTTAGAGTTTTTGTCGAGGGCGGGACTAGGTAACTTGGTTCTGGGTAGACCAGCGGCATGGCTCTCCAGCGGCGAGCTCAAGTGGATTCAGCTGGGGGGTGTTCTTTCATCGCAACAGAGCGGAATGTGCATTATCCTCGATGAGCCAACCTGGGGAATGGATTCGAGCGCGCGTAAGCATCTAGTGCAAACGCTTAAACTTGCGCAGCAACGGGGCAACACCATTCTGGTTAGCGACCATCGGCCTGAGATTATTAACGCAGCCGATAGGATTATCGAGCTGGGCCCTGGTGCGGGTAAGGATGGCGGACGAGTTATTGCTGATTTCACGCCCAAAGAGATAGATAAGCTAAAATCGCCAGTAACAGCCAAAATAGTATGCAAGGGAGAGAGATTTGAGCGGAAAAAGTTGAGCCTGACGGGTGTTGAACCAATACCAGAGATTAGATCAGCAGAAATATACCCACAGCGCCTAAACCTAATTACTGGTCCAATAGGAAGCGGGAAAACCCAGCTGCTAAACGCTATTGCCCTTGAGTGTGAACATCAGCAAAGGTTTAAGCAAATTCGAATATCTAACAAATTACCACAGGGTAATACCCAGAGTGCAGTAGCAACACGAACAGGGGCGCTCAACGATTTGAAAAAGGTGTTTGCATCTACACCTGAGGCCATTGCGGAAGGTATTGCGGAGGCGGATTTTAGTTTTAACAGCAGGAAATCGCAATGTCCCAAGTGTAAGGGGCTAGGAATCATAACCACCACTCTCGATTTTTTGCCCGATGTCAAGGAGGTTTGCCCCGAGTGCAACGGCCATCGATACAGCGAAAAGTGGCTGGCTTATAGGGTTGGCGGCAAGAGCATAAGTGAGTGGCTAGCGGTTACGGTAAATGAATTTTTGGAAGCAGATTTTATATTTCTCAAAAGCAAAAAGATTTTACAACAGCTGCAGCTGGTGGGGTTGGGTTATCTGGCTTTGGGGCAGGAGGTATCAACGTTATCGCACGGTGAGCGCCGAAGGCTTATGCTGGCCGAAAGCGTAGCAGGGTTGAAGCGGGAGCAGGCCATTATCCTGTTCGATTCGCCCACCCGTGGACTCGATTGGGGTAATACCCAGAAGCTTTTCCAGCTTTTCGATAGGTTAATACGCGGGGGTCACACCGTTGTTATTGCCGATTCGCAGGAGGTTGAGCCGTTGGCTGATTTTGTGGTAGGGGTGAGGAAGTAGGAAAGTCTGAGAGTCTGAAAGTCAGAAGACAGAAGACGGAAGCAGGAAAAACCTGTCATCCCTGCCTGACAGAAGACAGGGTCCGCAGGATATTACAGCGTTTTTTTGGATATTTAGTACTATTGATTTGATTGTGTGGGGTTAAAAGAAGTCAAAAATCGGAGAGTCTGAAAGCAAGCCCTGAGCAGTTCGACAGGTGGTATACTGAGCAGTTCGACGGGTGGTCAGTGAGCCTGTCGAACTGCTCACTGACCACCCGCCGAACTGCTCACTGACCACTTGCCGAAGGGTAGAAAGACTGAAAATTATTTTGTGGGGCGGGGGCGTTGACTAATGGCTAATTTCCTTTTGCTTGCTTGGGGCTTAGCGTTAATGCTTTAACACAGAGTTGTTTTTGGATTGGTTGCGGGTATTGCCTACTGCTGGGAGTGGCTCTTGGTAAATAGATAGATCGCTGACAATACTTGAGAAGACACGAAGGACACAGAGGTTATTTTTCGCCTTTACCTTGCGGTAAATGCTCAAAATGGGGTGGGGAGTGGGCGCTGGGTAATAACTAACTACCTTTTGCGTGCTTGTGGCCTAGCGTTAAAATTATTAACACCTTATTAAGGGATGCCCTACCAAAATTGAAGTTTAAGCTAAATTACCCAGACCGAGCCCGAAGAGATAGATACGACTGAGGCTGGAGCCTCAGCCGAACGGGAGAAAACTCCCGAGGATACCGGATGGTATCAATCGGGAGTTCTCTGTTTGTGGAACAATATCTGTTTACCTAGCCAATGGTAAATTATTGGGGCAGGCTATTCTTAAATGCTTCATATTCTTCAACGAATAGTTTTCCATGCTTACCACCCTGTGCTTGCCAAGCTGCTTCAATGGCCTCAATCCTGTTATCGGGCGAGGGGTGTGTGCTCAAAAATTCGGGGGGCTGTTGAGCGCCCTCCATCTTCTCGAAGAATCCTGCCAGCTCCCTAGGGTGGTACTCGGTATCGCAAAGATATTTCACGGCATACTCATCGGCTTCGTACTCGTTGTCGCGGCTATACTTGAGCGAGCCAAGGCCTTGGGCCAGAGAAACAGCTATTTCCTCTAGAATGGTTGGGTTATTGCCCAGGATAATGCTTGCTAAAACGCTAAATCCGTACTGTTTGGTAAGCATAGCCGTGGAGTGCCTACGGTCGGCATGGGCAATCTCGTGGGCCATAACCCCCGCAAACTGAGCCTCATTATCGAGGAACTTAATTAGGCCGGTGTAGAAGTACATGTATCCGCCAGGCGCAGCAAATGCGTTAAGAATATCCTCATCGATTATTTTAACGGTCCAAGGAAAGCGATTGGCGTAGCGTAAATCATCGGATTGTAGAACGTTGTTCATTATTCTGTTGATGTGATCGTATGCCTCGGGATACTCATCCTCATCGAGGATAGGATAAGTGGCTGGTTCGGCCATGATGGTGGAGTCGAGCTGCTGCCCAAAGGCAATATCGTCATCAAGGGTAAAAAAGTTAACCTTTCCGTCATCGCAACTTGTAACCGACAACACGATAGCGGGAATAAGCAGTAGAAGGATCCTTTTCATAATCTTGTTGGTTTGATGGATGTTGTTTGTACGCAAAGGTAAGGAAAATGTTTATTTTAGTCGTAAGTCGGAGAGTCAGAAGTCTACACCCCAATCAATAGTAAATTAGTGTCTTAGTGTTTTTGCGTTTAAGGTTTGAAGAGGGAAGCCTAAGGTCATAAAGTGCCTAGAGTTTAAAGTGCCTAAAGTGGTTGGTAACTCCAGATGTCTTTAGGGGAATCTGTAAGTATAGGAAAGTGGAATGATTGGACGAAGGAAGTCCGATGACCGAAGTGAGAAGGGGGAAATCGAAAAACCTCTCATTGCTGCCTGTATTCCAAGGCAAGGTTAGTAGGGTCATCATATCATACCAAGATTGCTTCGACACTTCGACAGGCACTTCGGCAAGCTCAGCGTACCACTCAGTGCTTCGACAGGCTCAGCAACCGCAGGCAAGGTTAGTAGGGTCATCATATCGTACCAAGGTTGCTTCGACAGGCTCAGCAACCCCAGGCAAGGTTAGCAGGGTCATCATATCGTACCAAGGTTGCTTCGACACTTCGACAGGCACTTCGGCAAGCTCAGCGTACCACTCAGTGCAACGCAGGCTCAGCAACCGCAGGCAAGGTTAGCGGGGTCATCATATCGTACCAAGGTTGCTTCGACAGGCTCAGCAACCCCAGGCAAGGTTAGCAGGGTCATCATATCGTACCAAGGTTGCTTCGACACTTCGACAGGCACTTCGGCAAGCTCAGCGTACC
>Ga0334893_1002566_pt1 | contig 13343 bp, 11 predicted proteins | sample GraSluR3_MG_5_FD_207218 | JGI IMG/M metagenome (GOLD analysis project Ga0334893, IMG submission 207218) | Sludge microbial communities from methane-producing bioreactor in Wageningen University, Netherlands - Granular Sludge_09_05-R3 | ecosystem: Engineered > Bioreactor > Anaerobic >...
GGTAACAAGGGGTGTAGCCAATGCGGGCTGACATTGGAACTTCGGAGCGGTTTCGCCCGCTCGGGCGTTTTCGTCGGGGGACGAAAACGTAACACGCGCTCCCGCACTCGCCACACCCCCAGCCGTTAGCACCAAGCAATGAAGAAAAAATCGGGTAAGACAACTTTGCTGCATATAGACTGAAAAGACAAATGAAACCCCACCGCACAAAAAAGCAATACTGTGGCCGCCCATCCCTGCAACCGTCCCTTCGCAGCCGCACACTTGCTTTTTTTGTCGACCGCACCGTAGATTAATAAATAAATACTAAATTGGCATTTTGATATGATTTTAGATTTTATAAAACAATTATGGCTGATAAATTTCATAGAAAACCATTTGATGAGGGGACTCTAGTAAAACTAGAATTACTTAAGTTATACATTAAGTCTTGGCTTCCAGTTTTCATAGAGAAAAAAGAGATTTTTTGGAAGGATATTTACATCTATGATTTCTTTGCAGGCTCTGGTATGGATACCAAAGGTCTCTTCGGAAGTCCTTTAATTATTCTCAATGAATTGCGAAATTACTGTCAGAAAATTTCTGAAAGAAATATTAAAGTAAATATTCTGATAAATGAAATTGAAAAAGATAAAGTTAAAGTACTAAACGAAAGAATTCAAGATTTCTTTGAAGAATGCCGTACAAGAAAAAGTTTTGACTGCTGCAAAGACTGTCAAACAAATAATAAATGTCCTTTCAATTTTCAAATAACTTCAAAAGATTTTAAGGAATTATTTCAGGAAATATACCCGACCATAAAGGCAACTTCAAATTTACCAAGGTTTATGTTCATTGACCAATTTGGTATAAAACAGGTTACGCATACAATTTTTAAACAGTTAACTGATTTATCCCGAACTGATTTTCTGTTTTTTATATCATCTTCATTTGTAAGGAGGTTTGCTGAACTTGAAGAATTTAAGAAATATTTGAAAGTAAACAAGACAGAATTTGACAGTTCACAGCCTGAACATTGCCATAGAATAATTTTAAAGTACTACCAAGACCAAATTTCTAGCAAGTTATATTTCTTAGCTCCTTTTTCGATTAAAAAATCGGCGAATATTTACGGGCTTATTTTTGGCTCAAATAATCCTCTTGGTCTTGAAAAGTTTTTAGATGCTGCTTGGTCTTTAGATAAAAACACGGGTGAAGCAAATTTTAATATTGACAATGATAGGATTATTAAAACACAACAATTAAGCCTATTTCCCGAAGATAATGTAATAAAAAAAGTAGATGTATTTGAAAAAAATTTGATAGAATGGCTTAAAAATGATTATCGGAGTAATGTGGAAATTTACCTTTTTACTCTCGCTAATGGGATGCAAAAAAAACACACAAAAGAAGTACTAAAAAAGAATGAATCTCGTATAATTGTTGAAAGTGATATGCAAATAAAGAAAGGTAGTTATTACCTAGAATACAATCCAAAGAAATTGATAAAAATTAAGTGTAATGAATAGTTCAAGAATAGAGTGGACAGAAGCAACTTGGAATCCAACAACAGGTTGTACAAAAATATCCTCTGGCTGTGTTAATTGCTACGCAGAAAAAATGGCGCATCGTTTAAAAGCTATGGGGGCAGAAAAATATTCTAATGGTTTCAAAGTAACATTACACGAAGACTGTCTTTCTGAACCCTTCAATTGGAAAAAGCCCAAAGTTATTTTCGTAAATTCAATGAGTGATTTGTTTCACGAAAAAATTCCTACTGAATTTATTGAAAAAGTATTCAACGTAATGAATGAAAATCCACAACACATCTTTCAAGTTCTAACAAAAAGAGCAGAAAGATTAAATATCTTAAATTCACAACTTTCTTGGACAAGTAATATTTGGATGGGGGTGACAGTTGAAAATATTGAATCAAAGAATAGAATTGATTTATTAAGAAATACAAATGCCGCTATTAAATTTCTCTCCTGTGAACCTTTAATTTCAGATTTAAAAACAATTGATTTAAAAGGTATTAATTGGGTAATTGTTGGTGGAGAATCAGGACCAAAAGCAAGACCAATGCACGAAGATTGGGTATTAAATATTTTTCAACAATGTAAAGACTCTGATATTCCGTTTTTCTTTAAGCAATGGGGCGGAGTTAATAAAAAGAAAAATGGAAAAGAGTTGAAAGGTGTTATATATCAAGAAATGCCCGAAATCGTTGAGTATTAACTTTTAAATATATATCACACCGTCCCTTCGCTGTCAGGCACTTTGGCAAAACGCACAAAGCCACGCTGAAAGCAAATTTTGCTAAAAAGCCTTCCAGCCCATCCCGCACAGGGTAGATTGGTACGGTAAGATTATGCAGCAAAGGTTGAAACGAAATGAAATGACAACGAAATAATTAATTGCCAGGTGCTAACAAGGGGTGTAGCCAATGTGGGTTGACATTGGAACTTCGGAGCGGTTTCGCCCGCTCGGGCGTTTTCGTCGGGGGACGAAAACGTAACACGCTCTCCCACACTCGCCACACCCCCAGCCGTTAGCAACCATGGTGGACGAGAACGAAGATTTAGCCCATCGGCAGCCTGTTTCGGAGTGAAAATGAATTGACAACATCAAAATTCGCAGGTAGGCTGAAAGCGTTGCGCTTGGGAAAGCGGCTGGAAGGAACAAGCCTTCGAGGGGCTAGAAAATATTTCACTACCCTCGACCAGAATGGCGGATGACGCCTAGCCTGGTTGGTTTGCTAAGGGCTGCTTTGAAAATTTGGGCTGGAAACCCCTCGCTGAAAAAAGGAAAAGGCGCTTAGCGTTATCGGGCTGAAAATGCAACCCGAGGCTAGAAATGAAAAATTATTGCGATGAAGCCCGCCCTCGAAAAATGTTACGTCAGCAGCCTTAGACAGAAATTTTGTTAGCTAGGCGCTGAAAAATGGAAAGGATTTGCTGGACTCGATGAAATATTTCCCCTTACCCCACCGCACCTCGCCAGCATTTGGGCTGGCTGATAGGCAAGTGGCTTGCTGCTGGGCAGCGTTAACACGGGGGACATGGGTACATCGACCGCTCAACCAGTTTTTTAAACCACAGGTTGCTAACATGGGGTGCAAGCCATGTGGGGGATGCGATGACCTCGGGGCAGCAGAGCCCGCACGGGGGCTGCCCTAACGGCGGATGACGACGCTGCGCCACGAACTCCCCCACGGCTCACACCCCCAGCCGTTGTGCGTCAGTGTAAAAGCCCGACCCGCAAATGGCACATTTGGTTTTTGCCGACACACAAGCCAACGCTCAAAAAACCAAAAGAGCCATTTTTGCCAACGCACCGACAGAAATGAATAAATTTGACAACTAAAATATTGACAATATGAGCATAGAACAAGGACTTAACTCAAGACGAGAAAACGACAAACAAGTTGAAAGCCAACAATGGTTTCAAAAGCTAATTCAAGCAGACCAGTATGTAGGCGACATTTACTCTATCAACTACGAGACAGCAAGGGTAATCATTCACGACTTTTACAGAGAGAAAGTTGGTGGAATACCAAGTTTAAGTTTTCTAATTGCAACACGAGTTGACCCAAGTAAAACAGACATTGACTTTAAAAAGGAAGACGCTTCATTTGTTCTTTTGCGGGTAATGGATGCAGCAGCTTTGCCGCAAGACAAAGAAGCGGAAAGAATAAGAGTTGAAACGGCTCAAAGAATTAGCGGTGAAACTGAGAGGCATTGGGATGATGCAGGTTCAATGGACTTGCGGACTAAAAATATTCTTGGTTTTGCAGGTGTTCAATGTCGAATTATTGGAACATTTTATTTAGAAGAAAACGAAAACAATAGTGAAGCACCTCTAAATCTAAAATTCGGTAGTGATATTTCTAATTACTATCCTAATAGGGGCCTGAAAGTTTATAAGCCGAAAGGCAAAGCACTCGAACAAATTGTAAATTACGCAGACCCCTCAAGCATTCAGGCTCACGTTGAGAAATACGGAAATACTGAAAGAGTAAAACTTGGTTTCGTTCGTTATGCTTCGACAAATCGCAAGTATCAGCAAATAGATGATGTTCCAGTTTATATCTATCCTGCTGACTTACTTTCCCAAAAGTCTGCATTGTTCGGTATGACCAGAACAGGTAAATCAAACACTACCAAAATTATCGCTAAATCAGTTTTTGATTTAAGGACAACAGAAAAAGCAGAAGACAGACCGCTTAGAATAGGACAAATAATTTTTGACCCCAATGGTGAGTATGCAAATGAAAATGTTCAGGACAATAATTCTGCACTAAAAAATGTTTGGAAACTCCTACCTAATGGCGTAAAAGCTAATGAAGTTGTTACTTACGGAATAACACGACATCCAAACGACCCCGATAGAATCTTAATGCTATTAAATTTCTTTGAAGATGAAAACTTACAAATCGGAAAAGAAATAATAGATAGCATACTTTCAGAAGACAACACCACATACATCAAAAACTTTTGTCAAGTAAGTTTTGAAGAACCTGATGCGGGTGACAGAAGTGCGTTAACAAGACACAGTCGCAGAGTTTTGGCATACAAATCAGTATTAGCAAGAGCAGGGTTTGCAATTCCACAAAATCAGAGACCAAATACTAGAAATTTGTTCAATAGAGACTTGCTAAACGCTATGCAAAACAGTGGAAGCGATAATGCACCAGAATACCAATCAGCGGCACAGATTTTTGGAAATCAAAATCCAACTTGGGGTCAACTTGCCAATGCATTTGAAGCACTTGACAAATTTATAAGAGATAGAAATAGCGGGTATCAAGCATTTGAAACCACTTATGTTAATCGTCCTAATGGTTCAGGCAATAGATGGGCTGATGAAGATTTGAAAAAAATAATAGGCATCTTCCAGTATCCGAACGGAACCAGAAAAATCGGTAAAGCAGCAGAACAACATAGTGCCGACACAACGAGTGATTATGCAGAAGACATTTACAATCACCTTGTTCAAGGCAAATTGGTAATTATTGACCAATCAAGCGGAGAACCAGAATTGAATAAATCTTCTGCAACACGAATTATGACAAAAATTTTCAAGGAAAATCAAAGACGTTTCATTCAAGGAGCGACTGACATCCCTGAAATTTTGGTATATGTAGAAGAAGCACACAATATTTTGCCCGCAGGCAGCGACTTAGATTTATCAGACATTTGGGTTAGGACTGCAAAAGAAGGTTCTAAATATCACATTGGAATGGTTTATGCGACGCAAGAAGTGAGCAGCATTCAAAAGAACATTCTTAAAAACACCGCCAATTGGTTCATTAGTCACTTGAATAATACAGATGAAACAAAAGAACTTTGCAAGTATTACGACTTTGCAGACTTTGAACCATCTATAAGGCGAGCCCAAGACAAAGGATTTTTACGAGTTAAAACATTAAGTAACTTATTTGTCATTCCTGTTCAAGTGGACAAGTTTGAAGTTTAAAGCACTATCAATATGAGTTTTGAAGGAGAATTTGCCAGTTACGAACCTTTAAGACGGTTACTTGATAGTGAAAAAGTAAAAGCACTTCAGAACCGACTTAAAATAAGGCAACAAGAAGAAGAAACAGAAGACTTTGAAGGTTCAATAGTCAATAAATCCGAATTGACAGAAAGCACTTTGCACCCAGATTTGGTTCTTGCAATTGATGGAAGCAATTTAGCTGCAAAAGCAGAAAACGGATTTCCCGGGGCTGAATTTGGCTACATAACCATCGCTTCTGTTTTAATTGACTTGAAGTTAATTGGAGAGTTAGAAAAAAAGGAATTTGTTGAACCAAAGAAATTTCGTGAAACCGAGAAAGCATCAACTATTGAAAGTGTTTTTCCAGGCTGGAATGTAATTCTTGATACTGAGAGAAATGCAAAGTCTTCCTTAAGGAGAGCTTTATTTGAAGAGCTAAGAAGCAACACCATTTTCACAGACGGAGAAACTTTGCTTGACACATACGAACATCTTTTCAGAATTAAGCGAGAACATTTTAAAGAAAAGAATTTACCAAGAAGCCCGATTGAAGAAATTGACGAAGAAATGACTTATGACTATGGGGAATATACTTGTCCTCATTCAGGTGAGCCACTTTTCTCAACAGATGCCTTGCGTTTGCACGAATTAATGAACCCAGGTGGTAGCAATGGTGAAATGTTTGGGCAAATAATGGCTACCCTTGAAAAACTTTGGCTTGTTCACATTCTTAGAGCGTTTGAACACAAAGGTTGGTTAGCAACACTTCGGAGAGTAGCATTTATAATGGACGGTCCATTGGCTGTTTTTAGCACTTCATCTTGGTTGGCAAAAGTTATTAGCCACGAGTTAACCCGATTGAACGAACTTCAACGAAAAATAAACGGTCAAGACCTTTTGATCATTGGAATTGAAAAATCAGGAACATTCTTCAATCACTTTATTGAGATTGACACTACAAAAGATGGGGTGACAGACAAATTCCCAAAACAATCTGCCTTACTATTAAATGACGGCTACATAAAGCGAAACATCATATTTTCTGAAAGCACAAAACCATACGGGCAAGATACCTATTTTGGTCGGAAGTTTTTCTATAAAACAGCATCAGGACAAAAAATTGTGCCAGTAGTAGCTTGCTTTAATGAATACCAAAGAAACTTAGATACTGCAAATCCTGACCAATTTGTGAGGTTAGCAGACGTAATGAATTTACTTGACCATCTTGTTTCGAGCAGATATCCTAATTCTGTTTCACCCTTAGTTGCAGCACACGCAGAAGCTGCAATTCCATTAAATATAGGGAAAAGAATATTTGAAGATATAGCAAGAGAAATCAGGGAGAAATCTAAAGAATGATAGCATCGGAAAAAATATTGAAAGGTTTTGAAACTGCCGAAGCACGTTGGGCAAGGTTCGGGCCATACTATGCTATGTTTCCTTTGGAATTTGCATTTGATGTAGTTGAGAAATACTCAAAGAAAGGTGATTATATCATTGACCCTTTTGCGGGCAGATGCAGCAGCATATATGCAGGTGGCGTATTAGGTAGAAACAGTTTGGGTATTGAAATCAATCCTGTTGGTTGGCTATATGGAACTGTAAAACTTCAACCAGCAGATAAGGAAGAAGTTATTGACCGACTTCTTGAAATTTATGACATTAGAAACTATTATAATCGAGCTATAGAGCGAATGCCCGAATTTTATCGTATGTGCTACTGTGACGAAGTTCTTAAATTCCTTATAGCTGCCCGAACTCACTTAGATTGGAAAAACAATAATGTTGATGCGACTTTGATGTCAATCCTTCTTATTTACCTACACGCAAAACTTGGCGAAGGACTTTCCAATCAAATGAGAATGACTAAATCAATGGGGATGAATTACTCTGTCCATTGGTGGAAGAAAAACAATATGACCACACCGCCAGAAATAAACCCTTGCGATTTCATTCTCAAAAAAATCGAATGGCGTTATGAGAAAGGTAAACCAAAAGTTACTGAGAGTGCCGTTGTATTTGGAGATAGTTCAAATAAATTAATAAACATTGCAGAAAGAGCAATAAATAACGATATAAAATTTTCCTTGCTGTTTACTTCACCCCCCTATTACTCGATTACTGACTATCACGCGGACCAGTGGTTGCGACTATGGCTTTTAGGTGGTTCTGAAAATCCTCAATCACTAAAAGATAAGCATAAAGGACGATTTATAAATAAGCAGGAATATTATGATTTACTGGATAACGTCTTTGGTCTTTGTGCCAGAATGATGAAAAGAAAAAGCACTGTTTATGTTCGGACAGACAAGAGAGAATTTACTTTCAACTCTACACTTGAAATACTAAAAAAGCATTTCCCAAATCATTCAGTTAAGATTGTCGAAAAACCTTTGACAAAAGACACAAAAACTCAAACAAAACTCTTCGGGGACAAGACAATGAAGCCAGGAGAAGTTGATATAATAATGTCGAGAAAATGAACCAACTCAACAGCCACACACATTGCCAAGTCGCACAAGTCAACCCGCAAGCCAAAACTTGGCAAAGAGTGTGTCTATTCCTGCGCACAACTGGCAGACAATCAAGACATAACAAGAACACCGAACGCACAACAAAGTGTATATGCCATAAGGGTTTTAGTGGGAATTCAAGCGTTGTAGCCCGCTCAAACTTTCGTGTCGGTGGACAGGATACTGCCCCGCAATCCCTTACGGCACATACACTCGAACGTTGCCAACAATTTTGAATAAAACCGCAGACTATTAGGGCATTAAAATAACATTTGGATATTCTGACATAGTTTGACAGACTTGATAGCTATCTTTATGCTCGAAAAGAATAAATGATATGTCAAAAAGAACATTTTTTAAACGGTATATATGGCTCTTTGATTTAATAAAGAATAATTCGTATATAACACTAAATGAAATAATTGAAAAATACAACAATTCAATTCTTTGGAATGATGAAACAGTTGGATTCTCGAAAAGAACATTCCATAGGGATATTAATGAAATTGAAGAATTATTCGGGGTTGAAATTGAGTACGACAATGTAAATAAAGGCTATTATATTGATAATGAAATAATCCAAGAGAACACTTCTTTACTAATTGAATCTCACAGAATTATTAACACCTTAGAGCAATTTAAGGAAATCAGCAAATATATTTCAGCAGGTTTTCATAATACAGGTAGTGAACATCTTTCAGCAATTCTTTGTGCCATTAAGAATAAAAGCACTATTGAGTTTTCCTATTATAAGTATGTTGGAGGAGAGCTTTCGGAAAGAGAAATTGAACCCTACTTTGTAAAAGAGTTTAAATTCAGGTGGTATATAATAGGAAAAGACATTAACGATAAACAAGTTAAAACATTTGCATTAGAACGAATTAAAAGTAATACGTTAATAATCAAAACAAACACGACTTATCAAATACCTAAGGATATTAACCCTGACAGTTTCTTTGATGATAGTTTTGGAATCTTTAAACTACAGAATACTGAACCAGAATTAGTTGAATTATCCTTTAGCCCATTAAAAGGCAAGTTCATTAAATCCGTTCCTCTACATAAGTCTCAAAAAATTCTGGTTGACAATGAAACAGAACTTAGAATTCATCTGCAATTACAAATAACTCACGACTTTATAATGGAAATCCTTTCTCACGGATGCGACGTTGTTGTATTAAAACCCTCAGGTTTAGCCGAAAGGATTAAAAACGAACAGGAACAAAGCATTAAACACTACAATAACAATCACAGTGCGCCATAGTTTGGCAGTCATTGAGTCTATTTTTGTAGGAGAACAATCCTACTATGATAGACGCCAACACATTAGAAAAAGAACTGCTTAGATGCATTGAGATTCTTATTTGTCAAGCAGATTACAATGAATTTGCAAAATACATAAGTAAGCTAACGGGTTTGGGATACAAAGTCCATATTAAGGTAAATCCTGATAAAAAACTATACAATTTCTTTTTAAAGCAACACATACCAGACGCTAGTATCTTACTGTCTAAAAAAGAAAATCTAACTCAACTTATTCTAACAGAGAAATGTGCGGCAATCCGTTCTCAAGATTTTGAACACGCAGTTAAGTTAAGGAATTTTGAAAATGAGGTTGAAAAAATTTCAGGAGAAGAAGCATACAGAACACTTGAAGAAATAATAAACCTGAATGTTGAATATTCAATAGCTATTTATTGTCAGGAAATCTTTATTGTGATTCAAACAGAACTTTACTTTTTGAAACATCTTGAAAATGATTTATATAAAATCACATCTCAAAAGTATTCGGCTAAGATTGAGAGCATTGAAGAAAAGGTTGTTGACAAAATAAAACTGAATACTTCAGTTAGAGAGTTACTGAAAAATAACTACGAAACAGAAAACGAAAGCTGTAAAGTTTATTTTGCTTCTATTTCCCAAAATAGAGCAAAAGAAATTATTTATCTTCAGCCTTACAGTATCTTTGACAAAACACCCGTTATTTCGCTAAAGGAGCATTTAAAAGTAATAGAATGCACTGATATTAGGTCTTTAACCCTGCTTTGCACGTACTACATTGAATTAGAAAAGCCATTAATGCCTTATATTGGTATCAAGAACCCTATAATTGATGAAATTCTATCCGATTCTTTGGGGTGGCTTGCATACCCGCATCAACTCATTTCATTATTTTCTCTTGCAACGGGTATAAATTGTAAGAAAATTATCGCAAAATTTGTAGATGACTTCAACCATAATAACCAGAGAGAAATTGATGTTTATTTAAACCAACCTCTATTGGGGACAACTATAGGAGAGATAGTAAATGAAAGAATTATATCAAAACAAGGTACTTTAAAAAACCCGAATTTTTATTATGGAGTTAAACTTAAAACATATTTTAACCAATGATTAGTTTGCAAACTAAACAAATAGTATTATGAACAAAACAATTGAACCTACGTCCTACACTAATGAGTTTACTGAATTTGTAAAACAAGGTATTGGAAACTATTTTATAGGCACAGGGTATCCAAATTCAAATATTTTATTTATTGGAAAGGAATCGGCAATACCACCCACCAATGAAGTTGGCTTAAAATGGTACAATGAGAATGCATCCACTTGGATGAAACATATTAAAAACAACACTTGTGAGTGTCTTGAATATCCAGTAGATGAACAAAACCCTTTAAGGAAAGGTTGGGGTAGAAATACTTGGAGCAAATACCAAAAACTAATAGATTACATATTTGAGAAAAAAAGTAATTCTTTTGAGGTTAATTTCCTGAAATATGCTTTTACCACAGAGATTAATGATTCCCCAAGTAAGAAAACATCAATTGCTGATAAAAGTAATTTGAAAAACAGAAAAAAACTTCTTAAAAATTCTGAGTTTATCCAATCTTTTCCTGTTATTATACTTGCCTGTTCAAACTATATCATTAACAATGATGAGACTAGAGAGATTGATGATATTTTTGATGTAACATATGACGGTGATGAAGAGGGAAAATTCTTTTTCTCGAGTGGTAATTGGTTTTTTACCCACCATAATAAGAAACAAAGCAAACTTGTAATTCATACACGCCAGTTGAGCGCAGACGTTAAAGATGAAATGCTTCAAAAAATGGCGTCAATAATAAGAAAGCATTTGATTGACAATGATTTATATGAATTGTAAATCAATGATTATACAGCTATTGCTAATGATTAATAGCTTAGGGTTTATTAGAATTAATTAAAACTTGGTGCAGATTTAAATAAAACTGCTTCTCTGCCACCCTTTGGCACACCCCCGCACTACCTTTGATTCCATATTAATCAAACTTCAAAAGTTATGGAATCAATTGAATTGCCAATAGGGTTAACTGCTGTTGGCGGGGTAAAGGGTGAAGGCAAAACTTCATTTTGCCTTAAACTCGCCAACCACTTAGCCCAAAGGGAGAAGGTGCTATTTATCAGCTATCAGGATTATAAGGAGAAAATTGAAAAATACCTTGTAAGCATCGACAGTAGCATTAATCCGGGTCTTGAGATTAGAACAGATATCGAGTACTTTGGGTTGGATACTTTCGTAAAGTTGATGTGGCTTTTACAAGATAAACCCTACTCAACAGTTTTCATCGACAACAGCGATTTTCTTAACAAGTACGACCCTTGGGATAGGGCATACGATGACGTTGATGAATTTATTGAAGCACTAGAACTTATGCATCATTTCTGCAGAGTTAAAGTAGTCTTCACCATAAACATAGGGCAAAAAGCAGATTATTCCCGAAAGTATCCAATGATTAGGGATTTCAATTCATCAAGGAACATTCCAAACAAATGCCAGCAAGTACTTGCTGTTTACAGACCTCACTATCACGGTTATATGGAGGACGAACAGGGTGTTCCTCTAAAAAACCGATTTGACATTTATAGCCTTAAAAATCAATCCGATAAAATCATTATAAAAACAATGGATTGGTCAAATTTTGAGAGTAAACAGTTTTCTATCTAATCGCATTAAAACACTAGAATATTATGAAACTATATATCAGCATATTAATTGCACTTACTTTCCTTTGCAAACATAGCAATGCTCAAATCTCTGTTACCACAGTTGAGAAAAAAGAGCCTGAAAAAAAGGTAATCCCAGCCCCTGCATACGATAGTTTAGAGGCTTTTGTAAGTTACGGCTCTTACTATAGAACTCATTGGCGAATACCAAATGATGAAAAATGTACGGTAGAGGAATTTTACAAAAGGTACATTGGGCTTCAAATTTATTACCCCTCATACAGTAACGAATTTAATAAGAACAGCACAATTTTCTTCACTGATTCTAATCCATTGAAATATCTAACTTGGGAAGAAGTTGGAGATAAGTACTATACTATTCTCAAAATCCATCCATCTTTAGACAAAACACAATACTACGACTGTGTAAAAAAGGATAAAAACATAGGCTTGGGTTTAAGTGGCGCATTGCTTTTGGAACTAAAAGATGAAACCACTGGCGAAGTAATATTTTCGGTTGAATCCGATTATAGCAATAGGTTTATTCTTGTACCGAATTTTGTTAAGAAACAGCAATTACTTAAAAACAACACCCTTGTTGCAACCGATTACATTAGTGCTCGAAAGTTTCCCAATGTAGATGAGTTTTTAAGAGTTTATGGAAATACGGAGTTGACAGGAGAACTAACATTAATCCGTAGCGAAATTCTTGGCAAGTCTAACAACCCTGATTCTGACGAAAATGTAATTCTCGTTTACTTGCTAAAGCATAACGAAAATACATTTATGCTATTCGATGACAGCCAAAGGGGGCGTCCTGTTTTTAGTGATGTAATATCCTTTAAAGATGAATTACAGAAACAGGAAAGTAAGGAAATTGCAGAAGAGAAAGCAAGAGTTGATGGTTATGTAAAAAAGTACGGTGCTGAATTCGGTAAACTAGTTGCAAAAAATCAGATAAAAATTGGAATGACAAAACAGATGTGTGAAGATGCTTGGGGAATAACTTTTGACATAAAAAGGTACACCGATAGCGCAGAGGAGAAAGAAATTTGGAAATACGTAGGCAAAGGAAGACTGATTTTTGTAAACGGCATTCTAACTAACATTATTGAGTAACCCATAATTATAGGCAGTAAAACAGTGTTTAATGTAATGCTAACTTGTTAAATATTTTAGAATAGATTTGTAAAATACAGGTATGATTATGGTAGAAAAAATTCACATAAATTGCAGTAAATGTAAGGAATATGGTTTTGAATTCCGTTCAAAGCATAATATATCACCACTTGACTGTATTGATGGTAATGCTAATGCTGAAATCTGGATAATTGGTTTAAACCCAAAAAATAAATTGGGGCATAT
>Ga0334893_1002567_pt1 | contig 13341 bp, 11 predicted proteins | sample GraSluR3_MG_5_FD_207218 | JGI IMG/M metagenome (GOLD analysis project Ga0334893, IMG submission 207218) | Sludge microbial communities from methane-producing bioreactor in Wageningen University, Netherlands - Granular Sludge_09_05-R3 | ecosystem: Engineered > Bioreactor > Anaerobic >...
CCATAACTCTACCATACCAACTTCTATCAAAAATAGCCATATGACCAGATTTTGGCATATGCTTCCAAAATCTCCATAAATAATGATATTTTTTTTCAGTTTCATCTGGAGCAGCTATTGGTATTACTTCATATCCTCTAGGGTCTATTTTCTTTGTTAGTCTTTTTATGTTTCCACCTTTTCCAGCTGCATCCCAACCTTCAAAAACTATTATAATCGGAATTTTTGCTCTATACATATCATATGCTAAAGTTTTTATTTTATTTTGCATTTTTTTTAGCCTTTTCTTGTACTCATCTTTAGATATCTCCAAATCTAAATTCACACTATTTAAAAGAAGTTTCATATCATTATTAGAACCTTGATTTAAAATTTGTTCTTCAATTAAATTCTCTTGCTTTTTATCTAGAGCATTTTTACATAAGTTAACAACTTTATTAACCATATATTTTGATGCATCTTTTTTATCCGAGCTATCAATTAAATACCATGGAGATTTTTTTGTATTTGTTTTATAAAGCAAATTATCATAATGTTCATAATATTTTTTGTAATCTTTATTCTGATATATATCTTTTTCATTAACTTGCCATCTAGTAGAATCATCTGATAAAAGTTTTTTCAATCTATTTTTTTGTTCCTTTTTACTTATATGCAAAAAAAATTTTATAAGTAATATGCCTTCATTAATTAAAATCTCTTCAAAATTCATAATATCATTTACATCTAACATATCCTTATTCGATTTTGATGGAAGATCATCTATTAACTCTCTATACCAACTTCTATCAAAAATCATCAACTCACCCTTTTTAGGTATTTTTTGCCAAAACCTCCAAAGGTATGGTTTCCTTTGTTCCTCTTCCGTAGATTCATGAAAAACTTCAACCTTATAACCCCTCGGATCTAGTTCTTGAATTAATTCATTAATAAGCGTTCCCTTTCCTGAAGCATCCCAACCTTCAAAAATAATAAGCACTGGAAGATTAACTTCCTTTATTTTTCTTTGTAATCTTGCTAAGTCCTTTTGCAAATCTTTATAGCTTAATTCGATATGTTTATATTTTTTTTCATTTTCTAAATCAAAAATTTTAAGCATAAACTCTCAGCCTCCAATTGCGTTTATAAGAATATCATTATTTATATCCAAACTAAAAAATATTACTCAAAATCTGATTTATAGACATAAAAAAACGCTGTATAGTAATACTATACAGCGTTTTTTTGATTATTAAATAATATTCATTTCTTTTCCTACTTTAGTAAATACATCTACGGCGCGGTCTAATTGCTCTTTAGTATGTCCTGCAGTAACCATACAACGTACTCTTCCTGTTCCCTTTGGTACAGTTGGGAATACTATTGGACTTACAAATACTCCTGCTTCAAATAATTTCTTTGAAAATTCTATTGCTTTTGACTCTTCACCTATAATAATAGGCGTGATAGGGGTCTCGCTTTCCCCAGTATTAAATCCTAAAACAGACATTTTTTCTTTAAAATAACGAGCATTATCCCATAATTTATCAGTATATTCTTCACTTTCCATAAGCATTTTAATAGCTTCAATAATAGAACCTACAGCCGATGGAGTCATTCCAGTTGAAAATAGGAATGGTCTTCCTCTATTTTTAAGCCAATCTATTGAAACTTTTTTACCTGCCACGTATCCACCAACTACACCAATAGCTTTTGAAAGAGTCCCAATAGTAAAATCCACTCTTCCATGTAAATCAAAGTGATCTACAGTTCCTCTACCACTTTGTCCTAATACGCCTGAAGAATGAGCATCATCTACATAAGTCATACAATTATATTTTTCTGCTAATTCAACAATTTTAGGAAGTTTAGCTATATCTCCATCCATAGAGAATACACCATCTGTAATAATTAAAACATTATTATATTCAGATCTAGTTTCTTTAAGAATTCTTTCAAGATCATCCATATCTGAATGCTTGTAAGTAGCTTTCTTGGCTTTAGATAATCTTGCTCCATCTATAATAGATGCGTGATTTAGTTCATCAGATAAAATCAAATCTCCTGCTTCTGTTACCGCTTGAATAGTTCCTGCATTACAGTTAAATCCTGATTGAAATACTAATACAGCTTCTTCTTTTTTAAATATAGCTAGCAATTCTTCTAATTCATCATGAATTTTCATATTTCCAATAATTGGTCTAACTGCACCTGCTCCAGCTCCATATTTTTCTATAGCTTCAATAGCAGCTTTTTTTAATCTAGGATGATTTGAAAAACCTAGATAATTATTTGAAGATAAGTTAATTACTTTTTTTCCATTTATTGAACATTCTGCTTCATTTGGGCCATCAAGAGTAACTACCTCTTTGTAAAGTCCAGCTTCTTTTAATTCATCAATTTTCACTTTAATAAATTCCATATCATGTATATTTGACATTATCTTTTGCCTCCTAAAAATTAATCAAATCCTTTACCTAATATAATACACTATAATTAAAATTTAATATCAAGTTTTTTAGATAATTTCTCAAGCATATCTTTAGTCATTGATTCCATTGTATAGTCAGGTTTCCAGTTCCACTCTTCTCTTGCACAAGAATCATCTAATGAATTTGGCCAAGAGTTTGCAATTGCTTGTTTCACTGGATCTACATCATATGTTAATTCAAATTCCGGAATATGTTTTTTGATTTCTGCTGCAAGAATCTCTGGGTCAAAGCTCATAGCAGTAACATTAAATGCATTTCTATGAATTAGTTTATCAGGATTTGCTTCCATTAAATCATGAATAGCTTTTATTGCATCAGGCATATACATCATATCCATCATAGTTCCCTTATCAATAAAAGATGCATATTTTTTAGCTTTTAACGCCTCATAATAAATATGAACTGCATAGTCAGTTGTTCCCCCACCTGGAAGAGCTTTATATGATATTAGACCTGGGAATCTAACTCCACGAGTGTCAACTCCAAATCTTTGGTTGTAATAATCACATAGTAATTCTCCTGCCACTTTAGTAACTCCATACATAGTAGTAGGTCTTTGAATTGTATCTTGAGGAGTATTATCCGCTGGTGTACTAGGTCCAAATGCCGCTATTGAACTAGGTGTAAACACGCTTATATTTTTTTCTCTTGCAATTTCAAGAATATTGAATAGACCATTCATGTTAATATCATATGCAAGTTGTGGTTTAGCTTCAGCCACTGCTGAAAGTAAAGCAGCAAGGTTTACAATTGTATTAACCTTATATTTATCGCATATTTCAGCCATTTTTTTAGCATCTAAAATATTTAGTGATTCAAATGGGCCACTTTTCAAAACATTTTCTGGACCATTATTAGTTAAATCACTTGCAATAACATTATCATTGCCATATTGCTCTCTTAAAAACATTGTTAGTTCTGTACCAATTTGACCTAATGAACCTGTGATAAGTATTTTTCTCATTACCTAACCTCCATAATTTTATACATATACTATTGTGTTTGTCTAAAATACATTTTGTCAAAATAAACGTTTTTTAAAATACTATTTAGTTTTATTATAACTATAATTAATCTAAAAATAAAGGAAATTATAAAAATTTTTAAATAAAAAACTAACTTGAAGTTAAAATCAAGTTAGTTTTTTAAGTAGATTATTCTGTTAATCTAAAGCTACATTAACAGAAAGCATAATTCCATCAACGTCAAAATCAATACATACAACATTATCCTTTTGAAGATTTATTTCAATATCTTCTCCATACATCATAGTTGGAACAGAAATATCAACATTTATTCCATCATTTGAAAAATTTATGCTTGCATTTGCTGTGAGCATATTTGATAATTCTGAAAGTGCACTTTTTGACATATCATCTAATTGATCTACTGGCATACCCATCATCATTGTAGAAGCTATTTTTTTAGCTCCATCCATATCAATAGAGTAAACCACATTACCTTTTTTATCACCAACAATTCCAAGTGTTAAGACAACACCACTCACCATAAACTTTTTTTCTTTAAGACTTATTCCTTTTCTAGTTATGTTAGAAAATCCAATTTGTGGCATTATTCCAGTAACAGCACCTATAAAGGGGTTAATCAATCTTACATCCACTCATCATCCCCCCTTTGAAAACCAATATTCATAAATATTTCTCCAGCATTACTTTGTAGCACCAAAGAGGTACTCTTTATTTCTCCAATTGATATAGTCAAATCCTTTCCATGAAAAATCGTAGGTGGAGAAACTCTAAGACTCAGACCTCTATTAAAAGTGTTAAGCATCGAGCAAGCATTTCCTCCCACTATATTCCCAAACTCTCCAAAAAAAGCTATCATTTCATCCTTTGCTAATTCACTTTTATTCAATGCTCTTTTTGCCAATTCTATAATAGTATCATCTGACATATCAATAACCAATCTTCCACAATGTCTTCCTATAATTCCGATTGTAACTGAAATTCCAGATGATTTTTTGGATTTAATATGACTATTTGTTTGTTCTTCACTTTTAACTGATGGATTTACTTGAAATCTTTTCAAATATGTCATAAGTGATTCCTTAAAAGCTTCAAAATAATTATCCGAAAGCAATCTATAAAGCTCTTCTCCTGCAAAAAGTTTATCAACTATAGAATTAAATTCTTCTTCATCAATTGGCTTTTGTATATACGCTTTAGCTCCAGCCTCTTTAGCCTTTTTTATAATTTCGGCATCCATCATGGCGCTTATAGCCATTATCTTAGAATTCGGACTTTTTTCTACAATTAATTTACTTGCCTCTAATCCATCCCCATCCGAAAGAGTCATATCCATAGTTACTAAATCAGGTTTACAATCTATAATCTTTTCTTTAACATCAACTATACTTTGAGCCTCACAAATAATCTCAAATCCTTTTTTTTCTAGTAGCGACCTTAAAATTGTTATTGAGAAACTAGAATCATCTACTATCATTGCTTTTAATTTACTCATTACTTCCACCACCCATCAAAATATATGTTTAGATATAAACTATTGTGATTTAATACCCATTATACAAGATTTTAAAGCTAACAACACAAAAATATAAAGTACTTTATGCTTATTATTTTTAATTTCAACTATCATATCTACCATTTTTTATTATTACATAATAATATTTTTTTTAAATAGGTAAAAATCTAATAATTCTATAATCTTTAATTTGTAATTTACACTAAACATATGATAGAATCAATAGATATTAACAAATCCTTACTATTTATTCTATATTTAAAAGATAGGTTGTGATTAATTGCTATACTACGCACTAGAAAACTCGCTTGGGTTTATATTAAATAGAACAAATACTAAATTAAAAAATAAGCTTAACCAGGAATTTAAAGAGTATGATGTGACTCCTGAACAGTGGTCATTACTAAATTGTGTCTCTATAGATAAGCCCATTACACCTAAGAAAATTTCAGATATAATCTATAAAGATAAAGCAAATACAAACCGAATCTTAGGAAAGCTATTTGAAAAAAAACTTATATATAAGGTTCCCCATCCTACTGACAGAAGATCTTTTCACGTTTTTCTAACCGATGAGGGACTAAAGCTTAGAACAACTTTAGTTCCTATAGCTTACGCCATCACAGAAAAACTAACTGATGGCTTATCACCTGAAAAAGTACAAGAGCTTAAAGATTTGCTCAACCTTCTTTATAATAATGCTGATTTTTAAAATTGTATCCATAAATATTTTATAAGGAGTGATAAATAGTGGCTTTTATTTGGAGTACCTTAAATGTTAAAAATTTGGATGAATCCATTAAGTTTTATGTTGAGCTTTTAGAGCTTGAGGTTACTAATAGATTCAAAGCAGGATCTGAAACAGAAATTGCTTTTTTAGGAAATCAAAGTACTAAAATTGAGTTAATAGAAAACGCTGGCAAAAGTTCAATCGAAATCGGAGAAGATATATCTTGGGGTTTTAGCGTTGTCTCGCTTGATAAAATAATCTCAGTTTTGAATAAAAAAAATATTCCTATTTTAAAAGGACCCCTTCAGCCAAACCCTAATATAAAATTCATTTATATAAAGGATCCAAATGGTATGAATATTCAGCTCGTAGAGGGCTCTATATAAAAAAAGTTAAGCCAAAAGGCTTAACTTTTTTATATATTACTTAAATTTTGCTATTACTTCCATTAACGAGGATGACTGCTGAGCTACATCTTCAATAGAGGTATTCATATTTTTTAGTATATCCTCTGCTTGAGCCATTGTTATTCCATCTGGCTTACCAATCTGATCTAATATTTTCATAGATTTCACAAGCTTTTCAGGAATTCTTACATTCTTTCCACTTGCTGTTACTGCTTTTATTTGCTGAGCTACTTGGTCATCAAACATCTTAACCATTTGTCTTACCCCTTCAGCCTGTGTAGATTCAGCTTGTCTTAATAGCTTGTCAACTGCTGCTTGATTATTTTTGTCAATTACTAGCTCCATTGCTTCTTCTCTCATTTTTTCAGCTTCTGCAAACCACTCATTCGATTTATATTCCATAGTTTTTGTCACTGAACTTATGTCCTCAAACTGTTTCACTTCTCTAGTCTGCTTATTTAATATATTTCTTAAATCAGCATCTCCTCTTCCAAATGCATCTGCTCCAGTTCTATCGGTTACTGTATGATCCATTTTCTTAGCAAAATCCTTAATCGCACTCTCATCTATAACTTCTCTTGCATCTATATTTGTTGTCGGCAATTTCCCATTATGATGAGTCTTATATAGCTCTTGATTATATATCCTTTGCACATCTTCTTTTGGGATATCAATCCATTCGCCAGTTTTTTTATTATAAATACGCCCTGTAACATCTTTATCCATAGGAACGCTTTTAAATCTTGCAGAATTCGAAACCATATCATCAGCAGATACTGAGCCTTTATAATTAGGATTTGTATATCTACTTGAATCCAATTTCGAAGCTGTTTTTGATGCATCTAATTTTGAAGCTCCTCCAGCACCTGGAGTATTTGTTGCTTCTACAAATTTAATGTCTTCTGGATTCACCCCATGCTCCTGAGCCAAGCGCTCTCTAGTATTTTGCAGAGCTGCTTGAGTATGCTGTTCATTTCTCATATTGAATTTTCCTCTAAGCTCATTTGCTCCTGGTCCTTTGTATTCCTTCAAAGAGTTCATTGCATACTTATCCTGCTGAACAGCTCTTAGTGCCTCATCGTATGCATCTTTTGCATCCTTTGCATTAGGATGAGAGCTTAATCTATCTTGAGCTCTTTTTAAATTTGCAACCTTTTGGTCTCCAATCTGTTGACCTTTTCTAAATAGCTCATCTCTTTTGCTAGTCTCAGATTTAATCCCTTTATTTGCTTCCTTATATTTTTGAATTTCCTTCTTAGCATCTTGCTTGCCTTTATCCATTGCATCATTCCATTTTTTTGCAGCCCTTTCATGTGGGTCTACTAAGTCAGAAGCGTTTTTAGCCTCTTCAGCCTGTTTTGCTGCACTTTCAGCTGCTTCAGCAGACTCCTTTGCAATAGAATCACTAGCATTTGTTTTTTGTGCCTTTACTGCATCCTCAGCTTTGGCTGCGGCTGTTTTTGACATATCGTCAGCTTTACTACCCACTGCTTTTGCTAAGTCGTCACTTTGATTTGATGCTGCTTTGACCGCATCATCCAATTGTTTATTTGCATTTTGAATCGCTTCCTTTGCTAGCTTTGCATTTGCTAATTTCATTGATTGAGTTGCTTCGTTTGCTGCTTTAGGTCCCATCCCAAAGATATCCTTAGTAGTTTTAACTATATCCTGTCCAAGAAAATCTCCAACCTTGCTTGAAACATTGCTTAATTTTTTCAAAGCCGCACTTCCAAGCTTTGTAGTACTAAGTGCATCTGATGCAGTCTTGGCAACTGAACTTACTACACTTCCTCCAAAATCAAGCCCTGCTCCCACAACTCTACCAAAACCTTCTTCTGCAACTGTTTGTATTGCTAGTTTTCTTGCTATATCTGACCAATTATCCATTCCTTGATTAACATAGTCTTTTGTAGTATATACAGATTTTGCAATCTCAAATCCAAACTCAGATTTTCCAGCCGTAGCTATTCCAGCTACTATTCTCAGTGAAATTGCCAATCCAGTTTCTCCTCTTGCAACTTCTTCAGTTGTCAAATCTAAGGTATCTCTCGCATGCTCATAGCTAGAGTATTCTCCTGGTATTTGACTTGAGCTTGAAATTTCTCCTCTTGTAAATCTTCCATGGAAATCTCTCAATCTTCCAAGAGCTTTTTCATCTATACCTTTTCCGTTATTTATATTATCTTGAATCTTTTGTAAATGCTTTGCCATGTGACTAGAAAGATTATTATCTTCATCACTGCTTTTAACATACTTCTGCTTTAATTTTTCAATTTGATTTAACCTATTCCAATAACCAGTATCGCCATCTTTTCTTTCTGCTACTAGCTGACTTTCGGCTTTTGCAATAGCTTTATCTATCTCTAAATCTCTTCTTGCCCTATCCAGATCATCAGTGCTGAGTTTTGAGCCATAACTGCTTTCAAAATCTCCAGTTTCTGGATTTAGAACATATATTTCTTGAGAGCCTCCTGGATAATCAACAACTAAGGTTCCATCAGACGGGTCATATTTGCCTCCTGGTATGTTTAAGTTTCCTGGACCTCTTGGAGTAAATCCTCCAAACCCACCTGCTAAAGCAGCTCCAGCTCCAATTATAGCTCCCAGAGTTGAAGCTATATTTATCATAGCCATTTCATCTTCTGAAGCTCTTTCATTCCAATCATAATCTCCTGATTCAAAATCCTCCCAAGGAAAGCCTTCATTTTCTATTAGATCTTCATCCTCATTATTTTCTTCAGCCTCAGATGCTACAGTTGCTTCCCAAACATAGGTATCTGCGATAACTATAGCTTGTGGCCAAAAATATGTACCTAATACTCTTTCAATCGTTATCTCTTGCCCTAGCGTTACTCCTTGAGGGATATTGCCACTTAGAGTTTTATTAGAATACGTAAAAGCTCCCAAATCATAAAAGTTAGGATCAGACATGCTAAATTGTTCCATACGCTTACCAGAAATTATTCCTCCAAAAATAACTCTAGAATTAGGCTCTTCTTGATCTAGGCTTCCTCCATTAAGCATGATATTTGCATTTACATCAATTTTTACTTGAGCTTCACTGTCATAGGAAGATTCAAGTGATGAAAACTCAGCTACATAGTCAGCCTGCAAATTATTATTTTCACTATAGCGGTGATAAAGAGTCTTACCATCTTCCATAACTCCTGTTTCATTTCTAAATGTTCCATTAAAATACTCTAATCTTGTTTGATTAGAACCTTCATCTACAAAGGCATAGTAGTTGGTTTCTTTGTGCATCCACTTTCCTGTAGCTGAAGGTGGAGCTTGATTTTTATCAAAAGTAATTTCATCAATTCTAAGTAGTATCGTAGCTTTTCCATAGAAATCTGCTTGCCAAGACTCTTTAGCTTCACTTACTAAAAATTTTAAATGTACCTCAGCGTATAGATTATTTGGATTAATCAAATCTACAAATTCATATTGAGATACATAAAAATGTGGTGCTCCTATAAAAAAATTGAAGCTTCCTTCTTGACTATCAAACCCACTGTAGCTAACTGTTTCTCCAATAGCTGTACCCATTCCATATCCTTCAAAATTAAACGATATGTCGCTGTTTGCTGACCAATTGCCATTATTATTTGAAATAGTATATTCTCCAGAAAAATCATACTTATCATCACTATATTCTAAACTTACTGATTCTAGTGGCATCCTAGTAGAACTATTTGGTGTTACCTCTGAGTAATTTTCAGATAAAGCAAGAACTTGTTTTTTGCTACTTCCTTGTCCTATTGTAATTGCAATAGGTGTGAATTTTATTCCAGTAGGAGGCCTCTCTTTTATTAACATATTATAATCTACCTGTTGCTGGGTAAGTGTAGATTCCTGAGCTGGCAGATTTCTAAATCCATAAGCTTCAAATGGTTCTTGCCAATTTGTTTGTGCGAAACCTAGATTCATAAAAGGAAAAATACTGGCTACACTAAAAATTCCTATTAAAAATACACTAGCAGTTCTAGCTGCTGCTCTTTTTCCCCTAAACAAAGTTGCTATAACCATGCTTACAATTAACAAGCTCATTCCAAGGATATACCATTGTGGTCCTGTTATCGAAGCTAACAAAGCTATTAAAATTGATGCAACATACCCTATGATTAAACCACCACCAAAATTGCTGGCTTTTTTTCTACTCATTCTTCCTTTTGAAAATGATCTAATAAACTCTACTATAAATCCTCTTGGATTTCTCAGTGATCTAATAACAGCTACAATAGATGCTGCTGCTATAGCTCCATTTTCAGTTGTTCCGTTGCCTGTTTTAAAATTATATAAAATTAATGCAGTCCCTATTCCAGCAATAAATAATGCAAATCCTCTTGCAGTATTTATTCTAAAAGCGCTTCCAATTTTCATTTGAACTGGCTTAGCACTTTTTTTGCCTGAAAGAAAAGGCATAAGTAAACTAGTTATTAGCCATGAAATAAGGGCTTTTCCAAAAACTCCTCCTATTGCTCCTATAGGCCCTGCATACATCCCACCTTGAGCAAAACTAAGAATACTGAGTATCTTTACAACCTCGTTATCTGGACTATTAAGCCTAAGATAAGATAATGCTATCCAGATTGCTGACAATACGATAGTAGGAAGTAATAGCTTTGGAGATTTTAGAATATGCCCTATTCCATTAAAAGCTGAGCTTATGCTTTTTGACAAAAAACCTGCTGGCCCCAATGTGGCTGTATCTAATTGCTTTTGAATTTCAGCCATAATTCACCTCCAAAATTTATTTGCTTACAAGTGATTTTCCACAGCTAGTACAGAATTTTGCCGATATTTTTACTTTTGCACCACAATATCTGCAAAATTTCGTATCCACATGCTTATTATCAGGAGCTTCAGATTTATCGGTTTCATTTAATTTAGTCTCAATATCACTAACAGGCTCTTTAACTTCTTTTATTATAATTTCAGGTTCATCTACGGGTGCAATGACCATCTCTATTAATTCGCAAAACTTTTCCTTATTTATACTTTTTAAAACTACTTTATCTTCATCAGCTACCGGCATAATATAATATAAAATCTTGTCATATTTGATGAAAGCTATTGGCATTTGCACTAGTTGATTATTTTCAAAAAACAAGCTTCTAAAAGAAATCATATTTCTTTTTTCTAGCATCAGTCCTAATAGCCTGTATCCTGTTTCCGTAAATTGAATCTTTTGATTAAGAAGTTTTAATATTTCTAGATTTTCAAGCTCTTTCAAACCTTTTTCAATGTTCTTAATATCCCCTAGGGATAGGTTGTCAAAAGGTCCAAATGCTTCAGTAACGAACGGAAGGAACCATCTAATATCTTTGCTTTCAAGTGAAAATCCAAAAACATCTTTTATTTCAGAGGCATCGACCTCATAGCTATCTGGTACATGAAAAAGTAGCTGTTCTAGATATTTTCTTTTAAGAGCATCTCCAATAGCCATAAGGCATAAAAATCCCAAGGTACTCATAGTAAGCTGTGTACTTGTTTCGATGGTTTCATCAGCTGTAAATAAATCACTAAAATATGAAGATATTTCATCTGGAGAGGTAAGCTTTATAGTCGATTCATTATTATCAGTATTCTGGGAATAAAAGCCTATGCTATCTAGTCTAGAAATAATTGTAGTGAAAATTAAGTTATCCTCATCGGTAACACTAGTAATATAGCTAATACTAAATGGATAGAGCATCAATTTTTTTATAGTTTCATCAACTTCTGCAAGGTCAGAGCTTAATTTACTTTCATCTTTATATGTTCTTTTTAGAATTTGTGCCAATTTGTTATAGCTATTTTCTTTATATAACTTAGAAATTTCATTATTATCATACTTAAGTATACTGCCCATATTTTTATCCCCCAGTTCTAATTAAATACTATTAATGATATTTGATTTAATTCCTACTATGAGTAATTGCTTTTTTTAAAAGCAACACTTAGCAAAAGCCCTCCTAAAAGCATCATAATTATTTGTCCTGCATTTGGTCTAACCTCACTGGATAACGAATTAAGTCTAGGCTGAAAGCTAAAATAATAAACCATATTTTCTACCTTTACACCCATATCAGATCCTCTACGCGTAGTGGTCCCATTATAAACATTTCCATCTGATGCTAGAAAATCATAATCTACAGACCACTCATATCTACTCTCTGCTGGATATGAATCATTTGATCCTCCAACTCTCCTAGTTGAAATATTTGCAGTTGATGTATCTCCAAAAATAAATAATAATATATTGATACTAGCTATAAGAATCAGCATAAGTCCAACTATAAATAAAATTATCTTTCCGAAAATACTTCCTTTGGCTACATTCTTCATAACTATCTACTCCTAAAGGTTATTTAATATTTGCCTTTTTGCATCTTTTAGCTATATAGTCGTATACAGAATTAAAGTCTTCTCTATTTACATAAATTTGATTTCGTTCAAAGCTCTCATTTACATATATTATATTTAGATTCCTTTTAGCCTTTATATTCTTAACCTTAGAAAATTGGCTATATGAGGTTTTTTTAGCATTTGCAAGCAAGCCTGCTCCCATAGCTGTTGGGTTATTAGCGAGCGCTCCAGCTAGAACTGTTATCATGCTCAGAACCTGAGAGCGCTTAAATTGTTTATCCATTTGGATATGTCTAATTCCCTTTTCATCCATTTCAAAAGCCACGCAATATTTCCCTCCATTTAGAACTGCTATTATTATGTAAGCAATTATTGCAAGGCCAACCATAATTCCTCCAGCAATGCCTCCTACGGTTACAAAGGCCTCAATAGCTTCACTAAAGCCTCTTTCAAATAATTCTAAAAGGCTAACAAGTAGAGTTGGAAATGCTGTAGCTAGTAGAACTACCTTTAGCAAAGTAATTAATATCCCTGGGTTAGTCCACATATTAAGCTCATAAACCCATCTATATACTCCATCTTCTCCTTTGGATATTTCATTAGATTCATCAAGCAAACTGACTTCTAGTTGCTGACTTCCACAAAATTCGCAAAACACACTTCCATCTTTTATTTCCTTGCTACATGATATGCATTTCATTCTAGCCCCTCCTTCGATTATCTCTATATTAATCATGATACAACACTGAAAAACTATATATCAATCAAATATTTATTTATAGCTTATTAATTAAGAAACAAAAAATGCTCCCACCATAGAAACAGTTTTATTATTTAAACCATCTACTATAGAGAGAGCATATCCAAATACTTGGGGCTACTT
>Ga0334893_1002569_pt1 | contig 13326 bp, 9 predicted proteins | sample GraSluR3_MG_5_FD_207218 | JGI IMG/M metagenome (GOLD analysis project Ga0334893, IMG submission 207218) | Sludge microbial communities from methane-producing bioreactor in Wageningen University, Netherlands - Granular Sludge_09_05-R3 | ecosystem: Engineered > Bioreactor > Anaerobic > Unclassified...
ACCAAGTATCCGGTTGGGACGAACTAAACCTTAAGCAAAAAGAGCTAGTTTACTACCTAAGCCAAGCAGCAATTTGCGGCAGAGACATAACGTTCGACCAGAACTACAAGCACAACCTTGCCGTGAGACGAATTCTTGAGTCGATTTATGCCAATTACACTGGAGACAAAACTACTACTGAATGGGCAGAGTTTGTAGTATACCTTAAGCGTGTTTGGTTCTCGAATGGTATACACCACCACTACTCCACCGATAAATTCACACCATCGTTTAGCCAGCAGTATTTTGCACAGCTAGTTAAAGAAACGCCACAGAATACATTGCCCGAAGCGCTAGGAACGGCAGATAAGATAATTGAAAAATACACACCCATTCTGTTCAATCCTGAAGTTGACTCGAAACGAGTTAACCAAAGTGCAAACTTAGATGTTGTGAAAAACTCGGCCAACAACTACTACGAAGGAGTTACCCAAAAAGAGGCCGAAGCATTTTACGCCAAATTGCAAAATCCAAACGATCCTGAGCCAATTTCATACGGCTTAAACTCAAAGCTAGTAAAATCCAACGGAGAAATATCAGAAAAGGTATGGAAAGTTGATGGAATGTACGGCGCTACAATTAGCCAAATTATTCGCTGGCTCGAGAAAGCTGCAGCTGTTGCCGAAAACGCAAAGCAAAGGCAAATAATTGAAACGCTAATTGACTACTACCAAACCGGAAACCTGAAAAAATTCGATGAGTATAGCATACTTTGGGTAACCGATTTAGAGTCGCGAATCGATTTTGTTAATGGTTTTATTGAAAATTATGGCGACCCAATGGGCTACAAAGCATCATGGGAGTCGCTTGTAAACTTCACCGATATTGAGGCTACAAAGCGCACTGTTTTGCTTAGCGATAATGCTCAATGGTTCGAGAATAGCTCTCCTATCGACCCCACTTTTAAGAAGGAGAAAGTAAAAGGAGTTTCGGCTAAGGTAATTAATGCAGCAATGCTTGGTGGCGATTGCTACCCAGCAACCCCAATTGGCATAAACCTTCCGAACCCCGACTGGATTAGAGCAACCCACGGCTCGAAAAGCGTTACCATCGACAACATAACCTATGCATACGATAAAGCCTCCGAAGGAAATGGTTTCCTTGAGGAATTTGCATGGGACGATGCAGAAATTGAGCTTCACCGAAAATATGGACATCTGGCCGGAAACCTGCACACCGACCTGCACGAATGCCTCGGCCACGGAAGCGGTAAACTTGCTCCTGGTATTGCTGGCGATGAGCTTAAGCAGTATGGCTCAGCCATTGAGGAGAGTCGAGCCGACCTTTTTGCCCTTTACTTTATTATGGATCCTAAAATGGTTGAGCTTGGCATTATGCCAAACCTCGATGTAGCTAAAGCCGAGTACAATCAGTACATACGCAACGGCTTAATGACTCAGCTTACCCGAGTAGAGCTAGGCAAAACCATTGAGCAAGCCCACATGCGCAACAGGCAGCTTATTGCCCGCTGGTGTTACGAGCATGGGAAAAAGGATAAAATCATTGAGAAACGCGAACGCGATGGCAAAACCTATTATGTGATAACCAACCACAATAAGCTTCGCGAGCTATTTGGCGATCTACTAAAAGAAATTCAGCGAATTAAGAGCACTGGCGATTATCCAGCTGCACAAAAGCTTATCGAGAACTATGCCGTTAACGTTGATTATAATTTGCACAAAGAAGTGCTCGATCGTTTCAAAAAACTAGATATTGCACCCTACGGAGGCTTTGTTAATCCGGTTTATACTCCGGTTTACGATAGCAACAATAAGCTAATTGACGTTACGATTGAGTATAACCAAGGCTATGCCGAGCAAATGATGCATTATTCAACAAAATACTCTTTTCTCCCAACCTATAACTAACTATTGAGTTGGCTAACTATTAGGCTGTCTGTTTGACCCTTGGTAAAATCAGGCAGCCTTTTCTTTTGGCTATAGGTAACAATATCGACCAAAGGGTTGCTCCATAAAATCCATTTTGCTAAATTAGACCCAAATTAGGTACGGAAATAGGATTTGCCAAACCATTATTTTACGTTGAAGTAACATATCGATGCATAGTTAACTTTATATTTTTCACATGTTTATCTTACAGTAAATTGCATCAATGAACTAAAAACAATGAAAAAACCGCCCATAAAGGCAAACATATACATTGTTGATTACGATCCAACCTATACTGCATCGCTTAAAAAAGCGATTGAGAAACCCTATAAGTATAATATACTCACCTTTACAACCGGCGAAAAGTTTATTGCCCACCTTGCTACCCTTAAATTTAGAGTAAACGATATTCACATCGTATTTCTGGGTTACCACTTTTACGACGAGAAAGAGCATACGCTTATGAATGGCATTGAAATTCTTGAAGCCGTTAAGGTTATTTGTCCTAATATTGAAGTGGTTATGCTATACAGCAAAGACGAATCGAGCTATGGGGCCTACGCCCGAAACAGCGGAGCCTACACTTTTGTCCCTAAAACCGATACCATATTCCTGCGCATAAACAATATTATAATGCGCATAATTAGCCAAAAGAAGCTCCAAAATAGCCGGCGATCGTTTATTATCTCCTCAAGGGTTCTTGTTGCATACTTTTTACTAATGGTAATCGGATTTCTGATTTACTCAATTTTAAATAGAGTTTTGTAGCCACAATTGTGATCCTCAAAATTGAAATTATCCATAATGAACGATATTTTTACTGTGAATTATTAAAAAAATAAACCATATCTAGTTAAGTATAAAATCAATTATGAAAAATTTAAAAATAGCATTTGTTCTGTTTCTTATTTTTATAGGTTCATCTTGTGAAAAGGATGATATAAAAAAACAAGTGTTTGCTTTTTCAAAAATTAAACCTTCTTCTCATTTAGCTTATGATGGAGGATTTGAGTTAAATACTAAAAATGAAGAATATATTAATACGATAGAGTGGACTAAGTATGAAAGTAATTATAAAAGTTTTGAGATAAATATAGGAGATTTAAATCCTGGCTATTACTACTATTCGATTAAGGATGTTAATGGTCTTTTTTATCATGATTCCATTTTTTTGGCAAGTTGTGATACAATTGAACCTCTCGAATATTTCCCCGCATATCCTGGCTCATCATGGATATACAGCAATGAAGATACAATTTGGTGCTCGAATCAATATAATAAAGTTCCATTGTATTCTAATAGTTTGGTCTATCCGGGTACACGCATGGTTCCGAATGATTCAATTTATGTAGTAAAAGCTTATGGTGTGAGTTGTTTTGATGGCAACAGTTCTTGGGTTCCTTACAAAAAAAATGATGTTGGTATTTTTGGCTATATGTATTTATACACTTTAAATGAACTTATGCTTACCCAAGAACAATTTTTCTGTGAAGTCCAAAACTGTACTTTTTCGGTAAGTGGATATAGGCCTGATGTATATGGTTGGACTATGTGTGAAAAAGTTGTAAATGATACAACAGTAACAATAAATAGTAACATATACCCAAACACTCAAGTAATAAGAAAAGTTGTATTAAATGGAACTTACGGATATAGTAATGTATATCAGTACTATTTCGCCAAAGATATTGGAATTGTAAAATGCGAGAGGGCCGTTGATTATGCAAATGGCATCTATGAAACAGAATATGAAATTGAAACTTATACAATTAATAAACCTTAAAAATCTGTACTTGTTCAAATCAAATATTTATCTGGTTCTCTATGCATTAACATACAAGCAAAAATTAATTTTATGTTATTAATGAATAAAGATTTTGAGTGAATTTTTCTTTAACAACCCTTCCTATAAGTTATAGTTAGCATTAATACCATAAAAACCTTTTACAAATTATAAGAAATATATTAAGCTTGCAAAAATCCACGAGTATGACTATTTGACAGAGCAACATGCATGGCACTGCATTTGTAAAATTGGTGCACGTGAAAATAATTGTTAAACCTAAAAATAGCAAGCCATGCAAAAGGGCAAGATTAATGTAACTACAGAGAACATCTTTCCGATAATTAAGAAGTTTCTTTACTCCGATCACGAGATTTTTCTCAGAGAGCTTATCTCCAACGCTGTTGATGCAACGCAAAAAGTTAAAACGCTTTCGTCGGTTGGCGAGTACAAAGGTGAGCTTGGCGACCTAACCATAAGGGTTAAAGTTGATAAAAAGGCCAAAACCATAACCGTTAGCGATAGCGGAGTAGGTATGACCGAAGAGGAAATTGACAAGTACATAAACCAAATTGCATTCTCAGGTGCCGAGGAATTCCTCTCAAAGTATAAGGATCAAACGCAAGCCATAATCGGACATTTTGGCTTAGGCTTTTACTCATCATTCATGGTGAGCGATAAGGTTGAAATTAATACCCGCTCATACAAAGATGAAGCACAGCCCGTTCGCTGGTCGTGTAAAGGAACGCCTGAATTCTCTATTGAAAACTCCGACAGAGAAGCAAGGGGAACCGACATTGTGCTGCACATTAACAAAGAGAATGAAGATTTTTTGGAAGAAAGCAAAATAAACGAGCTGCTAACTAAATACTGCCGCTTTTTACCAATTCCCATTGCCTTTGGCACTGAAAAAGAGTGGAAAGATGGCAAAGAGGTTGATACGGGTAAGGATAAAATTGTTAACGAAACAAACCCGCTGTGGACTCGCAAACCTGCTGATTTAAAGGACGAGGATTACGCTAATTTTTACAACGATCTATATCCAACAGGGCAAGATCCGCTATTCAACATTCACCTAAACGTTGATTACCCATTCAACCTAACAGGTATATTGTATTTCCCCAGAATAAAATCGAACTTCGATATTCAAAAGAACAAGATTCAGCTCTACTGCAATCAGGTTTACGTTACCGATTCGGTTGAAGGCATTGTACCCGAGTACTTAACGCTACTTCATGGTGTAATCGATTCGCCCGATATTCCCCTGAACGTTTCGCGCAGCTACCTACAAAGCGATTCGAATGTTAAGAAAATATCGTCGCATATTACCAAAAAAGTAGCCGATAGGCTACACGAAATATTCAAAGAAAACCGCGAACAGTTCGAAAGTAAATGGGATGACCTAAAACTATTCATCACCTTTGGCATGATCTCGGACGAGAAGTTCTACGAGCGAGCCGATAAATTTGCCCTCTTTAAAAATACCGACGGCAAGTACTTCACCTTTGATGAGTACGAAAAGCTAATAAAAGAGAACCAAACCGATAAGAACAAAACCCTTATCTACCTCTACACCACCGACAAGGACGAGCAATACTCATATATCGATCAGGCAAAAAGCCGTGGTTACGATGTGCTGCTAATGGACGGACAGCTCGATCCGCACCTCATCAATACGCTTGAAACCAAGCTGAAGGATTCGCGCTTTGTTCGTGTTGATGGCGATGTAATTGACAAGCTAATTGTAAAGGAAGACAAAAAGGAACTATCGCTTAGCTACGATGAGCAAACCAACCTCAGAAGCATATTCGAAGGGGCAACTAACGGCTCATCAACCTACTGGGTTCAGTTTGAGGAAATGGGCGAACAGTCGGCTCCCGTTGTTATTACCCGTAGCGAGTACATGCGCCGTATGAAAGATATGGCAGCCATGAGCGGCACCGCAGGCTTCTACGGAAATATGCCCGAAACCGTTAACCTTGTAGTTAACGTTTCGCACCCGCTGGTAAAGGCCGTTATCGAGCAAAAGGATAAAAAGCTAAGCGATAAAATTCAGGAGTTTAATGCCAAGCTAGAGCCAATCCAATCGAAACTGGACGAGCTTAAAAAGCAAACCGAGGGTAAAAAGGACGAGGAAATTGCCCAAGCCGAAAAGGATGAGATGGAAAACCTAAACAAGCAAATTGAAGAAGTAAACACGTCGAAAGCCGAAACGCTTAAAAAGTTTGGAAAAGACAACAAGCTTACAAAACAGCTTATTGATTTGGCGCTACTTGCCAACAATATGCTAAAAGGCGAAGAGCTTAGCAAATTTGTAAAGCGAAGCGTTGAGCTGATTAAGGTTAAGTAGTTACAAAAATTACATAACAGCTAAAAGGGTGACCAAATTTTTTTTTGTCACCCTTTGCTATTTTTCTCAAAAACAATCTACTACCTCTAAAAAATCTGCAAAACTTCTTTCTTTAAAAAATCAATTGCTCTTGCCGTTGGGTGATTCTCCAGCTCAACCAAACTATCGAGTATTGATTTGCTTAGCAAGATTGCAGGCTGCTTATCCTCTAGTTTTTCAGAATTTGTATTGATGAGCTTAACCACATTATCCTTAGCATTTTTTACTAGCCCCCATGCTTTTGGGCTTATGTATATTTGCTGCGAAAGGTTATGCTCCCATTCGCTTCGAATGCTCGCAAGTAAAGCACTCTGAAACTTTTGAACCGACAACCCTGGCTGGTTTACCCTAACCAGCAACGATTCAGGCGAAATGCGCTCAAGAAAAAGCACAATTCGCTCATACGCCTGTAGCCTAATGGGTGTAGTTATTTTTTTACTATTAACGGTAAGTTCAACCTTTCGCCTGTTTGCCTCTTCTCGCAGTAAACGCTCAATGGCCAAATATCCGGCTAAAAAAACCAGCAGGGCTGGTAAGGTAATCTTAAGTATTTCAACAACCATAATTGTAGTATGTTAACGAACACATTGAATTGACATAAATATATCTAACTTTATCGCTTTAAAATTAAGAAATAACTTTAACACATCTTACTAATTCAGAAATATATCAGCAGCAATGGAAAACGTATCGAACAGAGTTAACCAGCTGGCAGTTTCCGAAACACTAGCTATGTCGCAAAAAAGTCGTGAGCTAAAAGCTCAAGGCCATAACGTAATTAACCTTAGCGTGGGCGAACCCGATTTTCATACGCCCGATTTTGTGAAAGAGGCAGCACAAAAAGCCATTAACGACAACATAACCTTTTACTCGCCTGTACCCGGATTTCCCGATTTATTAGAAGCAATATCGAACAAGCTAAAGCGCGAGAATAACCTTAGCTACGCTACCGACCAAATTGTTGTTTCAGGAGGTGCAAAGCATACCCTATCAAACGTACTTATGGCCATAGTTAACCCCGGCGATGAGGTAATTATACCTGCCCCATACTGGGTAAGCTACGTAGAACTAGTAAAACTTGCCGAAGGCAAAAGCGTGGTAATTCCAACATCGCTCGAGAGTAACTTTAAGGTTTCGCCAAAGCAACTCGAAGAGGCAATTACTCCAAAAACGAAGGTGCTAATGATTTGTTCGCCTTCGAACCCAACGGGTAGCATTTACTCAAAACAAGAGCTTAAAGCCATTGCCGATGTTTTGGCAAAATACCCCAACATCTACGTAATTTCCGATGAAATATACGAACACATTAACTACGTTGGCAAGCACGAAAGTATTGCCCAATTTGAGAGCATAGCCGACAGGGTGATTATTGTTAATGGGGTATCGAAGGGATACGCAATGACCGGCTGGCGTATAGGCTATTGCGCCGCTCCAAAGTGGATTGCCAAAGCATGCCAAAAGTTGCAGGGACAAATGACCTCAGGAACATGCTCCATTGCCCAAAAAGCAGCTACCGCTGCTATTAGCTCCGATGCATCGTACCCCCGAATGATGTGCGCCGATTTTAAGCGCAGACGCGATGTGGTGATTGAAAGGCTGGGGAAAATTTCTGGTTTTAAAACAAATGTACCCGATGGTGCTTTCTACATTTTTACTGAAGTAAGTAATTTACTAGGAAAGAAATATGACGATAGGGTAATTGAAAACTCTTCGGATTTGTGCATGTATCTGCTTAACCATGCGCATGTTGCCACCGTTCCGGGCAGCGCATTTGGTGCTGAGAATTACATTCGCTTCTCATATGCTGCATCTGAGGAAGAGCTAATGGAGGCGCTTAATAGAATTGATAAGGCTGTTGCAATACTAAAATAGCCGAAAGACAAATCACACTTTTGTAGCTATTTGCTACAAAAAATCAAGTAAAACTCAAACGACCTGCATTACTACTAATAAATAGTTGCAGGTCGTTTGAGTTTTGTATTTTAGGCTAGTTTACTCCTTAATAAACTTAGCCCTGCCAATAGTTCTATTTCCGTCTCTTACAAACAGAATATACATTCCGGCTTGCAACATTGAAACATCGATACTGGAAATAAATGGCTTTGCCATTTGAAGTTTGCCCGAAACGCTATACACTTCAACACTCGCATCAGAAATCGATTGGCTATTGTTGATAAAAACCCTATCCTTAGCCGGATTTGGGTAAACCGTAATAATGGCTGCTTCATTATCACCAATACCTGTGCAATTCGCAGTTACAAAACTCCATACTTCGCTCCATTCGCTCTCAAGCGTTTGGTTGCTGGCTTTTACACGCCAAAAGTATGCTGTTTCGCAGGCAAAACCGGCAATTACCTCTGAGGTTGCTCCTTGAGTTGAATAGTAATAGGTAGTACTAAAATCAACAGACTCCGATATTTCGATGGTGTAGGCAGTTGCGTCAGCAACTTCTGACCAGCTGAACGAAATCTCTTCGGGATTTAGATCTCCCGACTCATTTTGTGGTGTGATAAGCGTTGGAACATCTAAACTTGCCTCCTCAGCTGTAAACTGCCATACCTCCGACCACGCGCTTTCGGTAGCATTGTCGTATGCATAAACTCTCCAATAGTAAGTCATTCCAATTGATAACCCACTAACGGGCTTATTCGTTTCAGCTGTTAAATAATCGGCCACGCCAGTATCAAAACTTTCGCTAGCCGATACCTGAACTCTATATCCTGTTGCACCAAAAACTTCACTCCACGTAAGGGTAACGTTACTCTCTGTTATTATTGAGTTATTCTCAGGAGAAAATAAAACGGGTGGGTCGAGTTCAACTGTTTCGGTAGTAAAACCCCACACTAATGACCAAGGAGAGTAGCCGTTAACATTCTCGCCTCTTACTCTCCAATAGTAAACTTTTGATGGTGTAAGATTCTCCACAGAAGTAAATGTTAATGAAGTTTTTCCGCTTTTCACAATCTCTGTAAAATCAACATCTTCGCTAAGCTGATATTGATACATATCCACATTGTCCATGCTGTTCCAACTTAGCACAAGGCTTTGGTACGAAATATCAACGGCTCCATCATCGGGCGAAACGAGTGTAGGTCCATCGGTTAGTTCATATTCAGTTGTAAAAGTCCAAGCTACTGACCAATCCGACTCGTCAGAATCATGCCAACCTCTAACCCTCCAAAAATACTTTTGCCCATAGCGCAAATCGTTAACCGTTTGTCCTGAATAGGCCGAAGTGTGAGTGTATTCCCTAAGCAGATCTGAGTTAAAATTCTCTGTTGTATCAATTTGATAATCGATATTTTCCGAACCCGACAATTTGTTTAACCCAAAGCGAAAGTGATGTTGGCCTGTTAACAGAACCATCACTTGGGCTGCTATGCCATGCGCCAAGCGGGTTGGTGGTAAACGACCAACCCTCCGACCACTCCGACGTATCATTCTCGTTTCGTCCGCGCACGCGCCAGTAGTAGGTTTTCCCGTACTGCAGGTTGCTTACGTTTTGTCCGTTGTAGGAGTTATTGTGAGAGTACTCCTGCAGATCGGCCGAGTCGAAATCGGGTGACGTATCGAGCTGGTAGTCGATAAACGTGTTGCCGCTTAGCTTGTTGATGGACAGCGTTAGGCCTACGCCCCTATCGGTTGAGCCGTTTGTCGGGCTGCTATGCCATGCGCCAAGCGGGTTGGTGGTAAACGACCAAACCTCTGACCACTCCGACGTATCATTCTCGTTTCGTCCGCGCACGCGCCAGTAGTAGGTTTGCCCGTACTGCAGGTTGCTTACGTTTTGTCCGCTGTAGGAGCTTTCTTGGGTAAACTCCTGCAGATCGGCCGAGTCGAAATCGGGTGACGTATCGAGCTGGTAGTCGATAAACGTGTTGCCGCTTAGCTTGTTTATGGACAGCGTTAGACCTACGCCCCTATCGGTTGAACCATTTGCCGGGCTGCTATGCCATGCGCCAAGCGGGTTGGTGGTAAACGACCACACCTCCGACCACTCCGACGTATCGTTCTCGTTTCGTCCGCGCACGCGCCAGTAGTAGGTTTGCCCGTACTGCAGGTTGCTTACGTTTTGTCCGCTGTAGGAGTTATTGTGGGTGAACTCCTGCAGATCGGCAGAGTCGAAATCGGGTGATGTATCGAGCTAGTAGTCGATGAAGGTATTGCCGCTTAGCTTGTTTATGGACAGCGTTAGGCCTACGCCCCTATCGGTTGAGCCGTTTGCCGGGCTGCTATGCCATGCGCCCAGCGGGTTGGTGGTAAACGACCAAACCTCTGACCACTCCGAAGTATCATTCTCGTTTCGTCCGCGCACGCGCCAGTAGTAGGTTTGCCCGTACTGCAGGTTGCTTACGTTTTGTCCGCTGTAGGAGCTTTCTTGGGTAAACTCCTGCAGATCGGCCGAGTCGAAATCGGGTGACGTATCGAGCTGGTAGTCGTAATACCTCGAACCATACCTGTTAATTGATAAGGTAAGAGAAACTCCCCTGTCAACAGAACCATTTGAGGGTGAACTCTGTACGGCTCCTAACTCTCTAGTGGTAAATGACCATGTGTCGGACCAATCTGATGTTTCGGTTGCATTTCTGGCTCTAACTCTCCAATAATGCGTTTCGCCAAAATATAAATCATTCGGCGTCCATCCGCTATAGCCTGAAGCACGAGAATACTCAACTAGTGCTGGCGAGTCAAAAGAGGGCACAATATCAACCATGTAATCGTAATGCGTAGCCCCCGAAACAGTATTAATCCAAAGCGTTACATTTACATTCTGATTTACCGCTTCGTTTGAGGGTGAGCTTTGAGATGGAATATCAATGGCATAACCCGTAATAGCAGCTATTGCAAAAGTTAGGGTAATAACAATTTTTTTCATAATAAACAATTATATGTGAGTCTCGCGGATTCAATAACTGGCTCAAAAGTAGTACAAATCAACCTGTTTTTGATAACAAACAATATACAAAAGCAATCCTACCTATTTGCTAATTGAATACAAAAAGATGATCTTTTAGTATATTTGCAGCATTAAAAGAACAAAGCATGGCAAGAAAATCTCAAAAAAGAGTATTACTTTTTTTGGCAATAATTCTTATTTCTTTCATTTTATTTGGGAGTTACTACGGTTACCGTATCTACCATAGGATGTATGCAGAGAATGTTACCTTGTTAGACAAGGAACACACCTACATTCATATTCCAACAGGCTCGAAATATGCCGAAGTAATAAATATACTTGAGGATACTGGCGTTATCTCTAGCATTGAATCGTTTAAGTGGGTAAGCTCGCGCATGGGCTATCCGTATAGCGTTAAAGCTGGCCGATACAAGCTAAAGCATGGCATGAACAACAAAGAGCTGGTTACATTACTTCGCGCGGGTTTGCAAACACCAGTAAGATTAACATTTACGGGCTTTAGAACTCCCCAGCAACTTGCACAACGAATTTCGAGGCAAATAGAAGCCGATTCGGCAGAAATTGCAAATGCTTTTTTAAGCGATAAAACTCCTAATCTTTACGGTTTTAACCAGCAAACCTTTATTGCCATGTTTATACCTAATACCTACGAGTTTTTTTGGAATACCAATTCGAAAGGTTTTTTTGACAGGATGAAAAAGGAATACGATAGGTTTTGGACAGAGGAGAAAAAGAAGCAGGCAAACGATATTGGATTAAGCCAAGTCAAGGTATCCACATTAGCCTCAATTGTTGAAGAGGAAACCATAAAAGCTGATGAACGGCCTCGGGTAGCAGGCGTATACATCAACAGGTTAAAACGGGGGATTCCTTTGCAGGCAGATCCAACTATAAAATTCGCAATGGGCAATTTTACTCTTAGAAGAATACTAACCAAGCATTTAACAGTAGACTCACCTTACAACACTTATAAGAATAGGGGTTTACCTCCCGGCCCAATTAATGCCCCAAGCATTTCGTCGATTAAAGCAGTACTTAACTACGAAAATCACAAATACTTGTACATGTGCGCCAAACCCGATTATTCGGGATATCACGCTTTTGCTAAAACCTTAAGTGAGCACAACCAGAATGCAAGAGAGTATCAACGGTTTTTAAACCGTGAGCGAATCTACAGATAGCTTTTTATTTTGCCAATACTTTTTCAAGGCAATCATTTTGGGTATCAACAAAACCCATTTTCAAAAGATATTTTACGTGAACGGGGTTAGTTTTTTCGGCAACCAAACGTTGATAGCCACACTCTAGAAACTTTTTTCGGAGATTGAGATAGGCAAATCTACCATTCTTAAAATCTCTCATCTCGGGTATAACATAGTCAAGCACTACTTTAAGCGTACTATCATCCTTTTTTTCGGCTATTAAAATTCCAGCAACAGCCATATTTCTCAGAACAAAATACTGAATGGTATTATCGTTGGGCATGTAGCTAAAATCGGGGTAGTACTTCCCAATATCACGCTTATAAAATTCGAGGAATTTATGCATATACCTGTTTGTGCTACTTACCTCAAGGGTTTCAAAATAGTCCTTTTTAGAGAATATCTGAATTAGAAAGTACACATCAACAGCAACAATGAAACCGTTCATAACTCCAACGGGTATAGAACCAATAAGAAATCCGTATACCGAAAACGTTGCAGCACCAATTAAGTTTACAATCCTAAACTTAACAATAGAGTTAAGGGCCATAGATAAGGCAATAACCACTGACGCTCCATAGCCAATCCATTCTAAAACAATACCTTCCATAATTAATAATTTTATAGTAAAAAGTCTGCAAAGATAAGCAATATCTTACCAATTTAAAAAGAATTTAAATTTTGTAAAATTAGGCTATTAAACTTCTTTAAAAAACATTATCAGTTACTATGCATTTTACACAAACCTTTTTATATTTTATTTTGCCTATTTATTTATGCATTTATGGATTTTTGTGAAATTAATGTAAAGATGGAGATGAAATTAATATCACAAATTTGCTATAACCGAATTTAACTTACTAAATAAAATCATTTGTAGTTAGCAACTCAAGGGTATTGATTGAAAATTATTTGCGAATATTAAACAGATATCAATAATTTCAATTAACTTGCAAATAGAATCAACATATTCAGTGAGATATGAATGCCGCCTCAACAGCAAGTTTACTGAAAAGCCTGCATAACGACGACCTAATATTTGCCTACACGGGATTGGTATCCGATTCAATAACCCATAAAATTATCGAGTTAACGCAGTTTAACAT
>Ga0334893_1002574_pt1 | contig 13290 bp, 15 predicted proteins | sample GraSluR3_MG_5_FD_207218 | JGI IMG/M metagenome (GOLD analysis project Ga0334893, IMG submission 207218) | Sludge microbial communities from methane-producing bioreactor in Wageningen University, Netherlands - Granular Sludge_09_05-R3 | ecosystem: Engineered > Bioreactor > Anaerobic >...
TATCTGGAATATCTGCATTGCGTGCACGAGCCATCTCAAAAGCAACAACAGCCTCCTTCAGACTCTCGCGATCCCCTTTCTCAAAATGCGCATACCCGTACTCGAACCAACGATCCCCAGCTTCCCGTCGTGCCTCAAGCTTCGCCACGGTGAAATTCTCGATCTTCAGATTCCTGAAACCGGACGCTTTTGCGTTCTCATGCAGACTTTCCAGTTGTGCATAGGCATTGGAGACTCGATCTGCAGCGTGACGATCTAGAATTCCACTGAACTCTTCAACTTGAGCAGTATAGAATGTGGTACCTTCGTTGAAGACCGTAGGAAAAAGCTCCACAGCTTCAGTCAGATCCGGGTTGGTCTCTATCGCTTGCGCAAGATATCGCAACGATGTCACATACTCTTGGCTTTCATACGCAGCGACCCCTCTTCTATAGTCACTCCCACCACTAGTAAACAACGTTCCACAGGAAGTGAAAGCCAGGCTTATCATGATCAGCATAGTCACAGAGATGGCAACTTTCTTCATACCCACTCCTCACAGTACTGTTAACGGATGCTGGATTCGTGCATTGGTCAGGGCCTCCAACTATACAAACATGTACCACGCATCTCTATACATTGTAAGCCAATCCATACCATTCGAGTTCGAGACATCCTAGAGGTTTAGTATCTACTCATGATTTTCCATATGTCAAGAATTCTCTGGTGTTCATCGACCTTCGTGCTCTCCAATCGAGATTTCACGAGGAAAGAGAACTATGACAGAGCAGGAATTGCGTAACGTGAAAAGAGAAGCGAAGATACGTATCCTAGGTGTCCGACCGATCTCCGTCGCACCCTGCACAGAACTCGGCATTGCCCGGACAGGGATTCGTATGAACCATGACATGGCGCACCTTGGGAAATTCCCGTTCTATCCGATCGTGTATCTCCTGTGCCACATCGTGAGCCTCATGCAATTTCATGTTTCTGCAGCAACAGATTTCGGCTTCGACAAAGAATCCGGCACCGACACTCCTCGTACGAAGTAAATCGATACGTTGCACCTGCGAATTGGCGAGAATCGCCTGCTCCAATTTGCCTTGGGTCAGGTGGTCTACAGAGACATCCATAAGTACATTGACCGCAGATCGAAAGACTTCGTATGCGGATCGGAAGATGAGCAGTGCTATGACTACCGAAGCAATCGGATCGAGTACGGGAAGTCCTGCACGAGCACCGGCGACACCGATGAGAGCCCCGACCGATGAGAGCGTATCGGAAAGATGGTCGGTCGCAAGCGCTTTTAGTGAATTGAGCCCCGTTGATTGAGCTTTTTTGCGGGTATAGAACCAGAGGACGAGCTTTGCTCCTATGGAGACAATCGCTCCGATCAGTGGAAGGCGAGTTGGAATGGAGATAGCATCCATTCTCTGTATCTGAACTATGCCCCGGTAGCCAATTCCGACTGCGGTGGCGAATATCACAATGGCCAGAAGCACCGAAACGACACTCTCGAGCTTCTCATGTCCATACTGGTGATTGCTGTCGGCTTTTCTGTCACTTGCCGCGACTCCCCCCATGACGACCGAATAACTCAGGACATCGCTGAGAGAATTGACTCCATCACTTATGAGCGCAGCTGACTTTCCGATTGCACCGAACGAAAGTTTGAGCAGAGAGAGCAGAATACTGGCGATAATTGAGACAAGCGAGACTCTCATCCCTGTTTTGGTATGGTCGCTCCGTCCGGAACCGGTCATACACAGACTCCGCTACCGGGAGTGCCGTCCCTTCAGAACTTCAACGACCTCTTCTAGACGAATGTTCTTCTGAGCGAGAAGTACAAGAAAGTGGTACATAAGATCGGCAGCTTCACCAAGGAACAATGGCTTGTTTTCATCCTTTGCCTCAATGACGAGCTCAACAGCCTCTTCTCCCACCTTCTGAGCAATCTTGTTGATTCCCCGAGAAAATAGATGATTCGTGTATGAACCCTCAATCGGATGTTCTCGTCGGTCTATGATCACATGCTCGAGATAGAGGAGGAATTCGCTCGAAGTCATGAGGTCGGGGTCGTTCTCTTCATCAAAACAGGTATCACTCCCTGTATGACAGACAGGTCCTGCAGGAATGGCCTGAACAAGAATGGTATCATGATCACAGTCCACGCGGATATCGCGCACGGTGAGATAGTTACCACTGGTCTCTCCCTTTGTCCACAACTTTTGTCTGCTGCGAGAGTAGAAAGTGACCAAGCCCCGTTCCTGCGTTATGGTGAAAGCCTCCTCGTTCATATATCCAAGCATAAGGACACGGCGTGTCACGGCATCCTGTACGATTGCCGGAATCAATCCATTTCCCTTTTCAAAGTCCACCTGCATTGACAACTCCTCCACCTCAACGGTTCAGGCGTATAGGTATATCATGATTCGCCAAAAAAATCTTCAGTTCCGGTATGTCGATCTCACGAAAATGGAAAATCGATGCGGCGAGTGCTGCATCGGCTCCACCGGTGGTGAACACATCGACAAAATGCTCCATGGTACCTGCACCACCCGAAGCAATGATCGGTGTGTGGAGATTTTCGCTGAATCTTCTCGTAAGTTCAAGAGCAAAACCACCTTTGGTTCCATCGTGATCCATGGATGTGAGCAAAATCTCACCCGCTCCACGATCCTCGGCTTCCCGGGCCCAGTGCAGAGCCTCCTTTCCGGTGGGGATACTCCCCCCTGCAATGGTAACCTCCCATCCAACCGCTCCTGTGCCGTTAAAAGTCTTGTTGGAACGGACATCGATGGCACACACCACACACTGTGAACCGAATTCGCGAGCGAGCTCATCGATGATAGATGGCTGTCGAACCGCCATGCTGTTCACTGAGATCTTGTCCGCACCGGCCTCCAGTAGTGCCCCGACATCAGAAACACTCCGTATCCCACCTCCCACGGTGAATGGAATATCGATCACCTCGGATATCCGTCTCACCAGATCGGTGAATGTGTTTCGGTTCTCTACTGTGGCGGTAATATCAAGGAAGGTCAGCTCGTCAGCTCCCTGTTGAGCATACAACGAAGCAAGCTCAACTGCATCTCCTGCATCGCGAAGATTCACGAAGTTTACCCCTTTCACTGTTCTTCCATCTCGCACATCGAGACAAGGGATGATTCTCTTTGCCAACATACTACTCCTCTCTTGCATTCTGCCACTCGGCAAGGGCCTTTTCGGTCATCGCCCCTTCATAGAGCGCTTTTCCGATAATTGCCCCCGAAACTCCTACGCTCTCTAGGTCATCCAAATCGGCAATACTTCGTACGCCTCCGCTTGCAATCAGGCTCATGGTAAGTTTCGAAGCTGCCACACGCTCGAGCAGACGCCGGTAGAGTTCCAAGGATGGACCGTTCATCATCCCATCTCGCGCGATATCGGTGCTCACCACGGAGATAAAACCGGCTGTTAGATATGAGAGGACAAACTCATCCACATCCAGGTCGGTCACCGTGGACCACCCGCCTACAGCAATGAGCCCATCTCTACAATCAGCACCAAGAATGAGCCGATCGGAACCCCAGGTCTCTAGCATTGTGAGGGTCAATTCCCGGTTCTGGGCAGCGATCGACCCTACCGTCGCCATAGCCGCTCCAGCATTGAACACCGACTCCATATCCGCTTCAGTCTTCAGCCCTCCTCCCACATCGATCACGAGATCGGTCTCCCGTGCGATATTCTCCATCACGCGGAGATTCACCACATGCCCGGCACGTGCACCGTCGAGATCGACAAGATGGAGACGTTTCAGACCGAAGTCTGAGAATCGTTTTGCTACCTCGACCGGATCATCGTGATAGACTCGCTTCTGTGCATAGTCACCCATTTTCAGTCGTACGCAAGAACCATCGATGATATCCATGGCAGGGATGGCGATCATAGTGCATCCTCCTTCAGGTGTATGAAATTCTCCAGAATCTGCGCCCCAGTATTCCCACTCTTCTCAGGATGAAACTGCACCCCTCGGAAGTTTCGCTCACCAAGGGCTGCACTGAATGTAGTGGATCCATAGGTACAGGATGCGATCGTCTGTGGAACCGTCGGGACATAGTAGGAGTGGACAAAGTAGACCCATGAGTCACGATCGATGCCCGCAAACAGGGGATCGGTACCAAATTGGAGCGTATTCCACCCCATATGGGGTATCTTTATCGCATCGTCTGCAGAAAACTTCCTGACCGGAACCTGATACATACCGAGACACTCGGTGGATCGTTCATCGCTGAGATCGCACATAAGCTGCATGCCGAGACAGATACCAAGGAACGGTTGAGTAAGACCGATCAAGACTTCATCCAAATGGGTCTTTCTCAGATACTGCATGGCAGAATATGCCTCTCCCACACCAGGAAAGATGATCCGACTTGCACCTTTTAGGACGCTCGGATCATCGCTCACGGTAGCGTCCAGTCCGAGACGCTTGAGGGCGCAGTACACCGAACGGATATTTCCAGCATTGTACTTCACTATGACAAGCTTGCCCATTCAGAGTAACCCTTTTGTAGAAGGCAGGTCGCTGTTTCCCGGGTAGCGGAACACAGCGCTTCGCAATGCCCGGGCAAAGGCCTTGAATAGTGCCTCGGCTTGATGATGTGCATTTCCCTTATTCACCGAGAGGTGGAGGTTGCACTTAGCTGCGTCGCTGAACGATTTGAAGAAGTGGGAAAACAGTTCTGTAGGAAACGTTCCGATCACATCCCGGGAGAACGTTACGTTCCAGACGAACCATGGTCTTCCTGAGAAATCGAGTGCAACCTCTGCAAGACAATCATCCATTGGGAGAAGAGAGAAACCGTATCTGCTGATACCCCGCTTATCTGAGAGTGCAGTCGCCGTAGCCTCACCGAACACTAGTGCGACATCCTCGACTGTGTGGTGTTCGTCCACCTCGAGATCACCTGAGCAGACGAGATCGATATCGAACCGTGCATGTCGGGCAACCTGATCCAGCATGTGATCGAAAAACGGAAGTCCGGTCGAGATAGAACTCATTCCCGTTCCATCCAGATTCAACGTAAGTGAGATGTCTGTCTCTTTCGTCCTTCTTGCAACCGACGCAGTGCGAAGCGGCTGCTCTCTCGGACCGACAAGGTGCTTTTCGACAACCGTCCAGTCAGTGAACGCAATCGGCTCGGCATGCAACAGGGTTGCTCCCCGCACAGGACTCACTCCCACATACCACGACCGAACATCGGATTGCAGTCCACTCCAAGTAGCCAATGCATCGTATGAAAGGACTTCTTCCACCGGAATCTCCTGTCCTCTCAGCGCGTCGGCCACATAGGAGAGAAGCTCCATCTGCTCAGCGGAGCTCCGCTTCTCTTCCGAAACGAGCACGAGAGCATAGACGCCCTCCTTGCTGATCCTTCGAAGCGACGGAAACACACGGGAGGTCCACACCGGGCGAGAAGACTGGAAGTTCTCTACCAAGGGTCCTTCGAGTGCGACATAGAGTCGTGCTCTCTTCTCTTTCTCTCTGTTCATCTCCTAAAACTCCATCTTCTGCATAGCTTCGATGAGCACTGCATTCTCTTCACTGCTACCGATAGTGATTCGGACACACCCGAAACACCCACGGATCGAGGATCGGTTGCGAATGATGATCCCCTGATCGCGCAATCGTTCGCAGAGCACATCCGGATCGGTCACTCGGAGTAGCAGGAAGTTTGCATCGCTGGGAAACACCTCATCCACATAGGGCAATGCTTCGAGCTTTTGGGCGACCGCCTCTCGTTCTTTACGAATCGCTGCGACAGTCTCTCTCACCTGTTCTACCCGATCCAAGGCATCTATAGCACACTCCTGCGCTACTCCGCTCACATTATAGGGATATTTCACCTTGTGCATGGCATCGATGATATCTGGATGCGCCACGGCGACTCCGACACGGACATTGGCAAGCGCCCACGCCTTAGATAACGTTCTCAACACAACCAGTCGAGGACATCTATCAAGCAACGTCACTGCAGAGGGCTTGTCCGAGAAGTCAATATAGGCTTCGTCGACCACGGTGATCCCTTTGAATCGTTGAGCGACCATCTCGATCTGATCGATTGGAAAGCTGTTTCCCGATGGATTATTTGGCGAGCAGATGAACAACATCTTGTGCATTCCAGCTTCTGGGGTCCCGTTGTTCACCAATTTGCATATGGCATCCATGCGTTGCAGATCTAGCGAGAAATCATCTTTTAGCTGACAATGGGAGACTCCCGATCCGTGGATACTCGCGAACACCTCGTATGCTCCGTAGGTAGGGGACATAAGGAGTACCTTGTCCTTATGCGGAACGCAGAACACCCGAAAGAGAATGTCGATGATTTCATCGCTTCCGTTGCCAATGACTATTTTTTCTCCCGGAAGCTTCAACACCGATTCGAACTTCTGTTTCAGAAGTGTATGCTGAGGATCGGGATACCGGTTCAGACCCCTCCCTCCGGTGAAGTCGCGCCAATTCTCATTCGCATCGAGAAAGACTCTGGCATCGCCGGTGAACTCATTCCGAGCTGATGAATAGGGGGTCAATGAGACGATGTTCGGCCTCATGAGTCGTCTAATGGTGTATTCACTCATCTTGATTCCTCACCCACAGACTGCAGCCGTATAGCGACGGCCTGAGCGTGGGCGTCGAGAGACTCCGCCCGTGCAAGCTTCTGCACGATCGGACCGAGGGCTTCAAGCCCCTTTCTGGTTATCCGCTGAAAGGTGATCTTCTTATAGAAACTGTCAAGTGAGACGCCACTGAACGAGCGGGCCCATCCATATGTGGGGAGCGTGTGATTCGTACCGGAGGCATAATCTCCCACCGATTCACAGCTCCAGCGCCCCAGAAAGACCGATCCTGCATTCCGTACACGGGGAACAAGCTCAGCGAAATCGGAGAGGCAGATGATCAGATGCTCCGGAGCATAGGAGTTCACAACCATGGCAGCCGAAGAGATATCGGTGACTACGACGGCCTTTGCATGTGCCAAAGAGGCCTCGATTAGCTCCTTCCTCTCCAGTTGCTCCAACTGTTTCTCCAGTTCCGCTTCTACCGCATCGATACGTGAATTGCCCACTTCCAACGAGTCTGCGAGCACGACGAGCACCGATTGACTGTCAGGACCATGTTCTGCCTGACTGAGCATATCCGCGGCGGCAAACGCTGGAGAACTCGTCTCGTCTATCACCACCATGACCTCAGATGGGCCGGCAGGCATATCGATTGCACACCGATGAGCCGCAACCTGCTGTTTCGCCTCTGTCACGTATCGGTTTCCCGGCCCGAAGATCTTGTCCACAGCGGGAACCGACTCTGTCCCATATGCGAGAGCGCCGATTGCTTGAGCTCCACCGGCTGCCACCACGGTGGTGACCCCGCTGGTCAATGCTGCATAGAGAATGGCAGGGTCGACTGAGCCATCTTCCTTCGGAGGAGTGGTGAGAACGATCTGCTCACAACCGGCGATTCTTGCTGGAACAGCAAGCATGAGAACCGTGGAGAAGAGCGGAGCACTCCCTCCTGGAATATAGATGCCTACAGTCTGCAAGGGAACACTCTTCCTCCAGCAGTAGACCCCGGGCTCGGTCTCGACCTTCTCATCGACTGGCTTCTGTGCACGGTGGAAACGTTCGATATTCCCCTTGGCTCGATCGATGGCTTGTTTCAGCTCTGCTGAGATCAATGAAGCCGATTGTTCGACCTCTGTTCGCGGTACGATTATTCGATCGCTCTTCGCACAGTCAAACTCACGGGTATAGGAAACAAGGGCAGCATCGCCAGCCTCTTCGATACGTTTCAGTATGGCTGCAACGCTCTTTTTCACCGATCCTGAATCGATGTCGGGACGCGCTAGCAATCGGGACAAATTTCGAGCATCCGGTTGGATGATTCTCTCGATTCTCTCCATACTTCCCCCTAGTCGGCCATCTTCTCGATGGCTGTTACTAAAATACCTTGTGCACCCAGTCTTTTCAACTGCTCCAGCACGTCCCAGAACCGAGTCTCCTTTACCACCGTCTGCACTGCGCACCACGACTCATCCAACAGTGGAGTGACTGTCGGACTCTTCATACCTCCGATGATTGCCGCTGCCTGATCAAGATGCTCTCTAGGCAGATTGAACATGATGTATTTATAGTCGTCGGCACGCATGACGGCATCGATCCTGAGCATGAGTCGATCCAGAATTTCCCGCTTCTCTTCAGAGAGATCGGGGTGTCCAATCATGATGGCGGTCGAGAAGTAAATTGCCTCAACTTCTCGCAAACCGTTGCTTGCAAGTGTCGCTCCCGTACTCACGAGGTCGCAGATGGCATCGGCCACTCCGATCGACGGGGTTATTTCGACCGATCCCGAAATCTCATAGATACGAGCATCTACTTGAGCCTCTCGCAACTTGGTTTCCAAGATGTGAGGATAACTGGTGGCTATCCGTTTGCCCTGCAAGGAGGAGAGGTCCTTATAGGCAAACCCTTCAGGAACGGCGATGGAGAGGCGACACTTGGAAAAGCCGAGGTCTCTCAGCTCCTCAAGCGATAGGCCCTGCTCATCGTACTCGTTTCTCCCAACGATACCGATATCGGCAACTCCATCATATACATACCGGGGAATATCATCGTCTCGAAGATAGAGAAACTCTATGGGAAAGTTGTCTGCCTGTTCTCTGAGCAGCCTGGAATCTGAACCAAATTTGATTCCGCAATCACGTATGATCTTCAACGATTTTTCACTTAGCCTACCACTTTTCTGTACAGCTATTCTCAATCTGGTTTCCATGACATCTCCTCGAATTCGTGCCGAATCATCGATTCGACGAAAAAAAACTCCGCGAAATGCGGAGCTTAACCTTCCAGTCATACATGCACACGCATTCCATCAACAAAGAGAGAGGTGGTGATGGTGATGTGCCATGCAAATCTTGATCATGGATCGAGCCTAACCGAGGAACCCGTTCGTGTCAATAGACTACTCTTTCTCCACTTCGACCTCGACTCCCTCTATAGTCGCATTTCCTCGATTTCGGAACAGAATCGCAAGCAAACCCAATGTCACACCCACGACAATGATGGTGATCCCAAGGATCGTAACGAGTAGACTCGCAACATCTCTGGGGAAAACGAAGAGTATCACAGCAAGAACGAGCGAGATGAGTCCCTCAGTCACCAACGGGGCTGCAGGAAACCCTGCGGAGCGAACCGCGATCGAGTCGGTGAGCATGACGATTGCGGCAATGAGCATCTGAGCTGCAAGAAGATAGATAATAATGGTCCAGACCGCCTCTCCAGTCGCAAGCGGCATGATAACTGCAAGGACACCTATGATAAGCCCCAGTACGCCCTTCACAAGGGTGGTTCCATGGTTGAACTTTCCGAACGAGTATCGGTTCATAGTAGCAAGCGAGGTGATTCCCGTCACTATGGCGACAAGTCCCAGAGCCATGACGAAAATCTGTTTGAACATATCCTCTCGAACCATAATGAAAATTCCAAGTGCCACAATCGCAATTGCGATGAGCAACTGTATAATCCATCTACCTTTCCCTTTCATTCACTTCCTCCACCGGGACAGGTGCCATTGCACGTCGGCCTCACTCCCGCTATAGTATGAGTATCACCTTTTTCCACCACTATGTAAAGGAATTACTATGTACGATCATCTGTTCTTCGATGCCGATGGCACACTTTTCGATTTTGTAGCTGCAGAAAAATGGGCACTCTCACAAGTCTTTCTTGAGCTGGGATTGCCCGCCACCGATGAATCGATCGCAACATATAGCCGGATCAACAACGGCATCTGGCTCGAGTTCGAACAAGGCCTCATCTCCATGCAGGAGTTGAAGACTGAACGATTCTCCCGTTTCTTCGCTCGGCATGGGGTCTCCGGAGATCCACATCGAACGGCAAGACGGTATACCGAGATGCTCTCACGCACATATCACCTCTACCCGGATACTATCGAGGTACTCGATGCATTGAAAGAACGGAACATACCCATGTCCCTCATCACCAATGGCATAGCTGCGGTGCAACGAGGCCGATTGGAAGCAACAGGTACTGCCCACTACTTCACCGTTGTGGCAATTAGCGAAGAGTTGGGTGTACAGAAGCCCAATCCATCCTATTTCACTCAAACTTGCAAGATGGTAACATCCGCAGGATTCTCCATGAACAATCCACTGGTGATAGGAGACAGCCCGACAAGCGATATTCGAGGTGGAATAGATTCCGGGTTGGACACCTGCTGGATCAACCGGTTCGGGATGGAACCGGATCCCGAGATACCTGCAACCTATGAAATCTCTTCTCTGTACGAGCTGCTTCCGCTACTGGACAATCTCGACTAGCTCCACATCGAATATGAGGAGTGTGTTCGGTTCAATGCGGGTGGAACCTTCGGCACCGTAGCCGAGATCCGGGTGCACATAGAATCGAAACGAAGATCCCACGGGCATGAGCAGGAGGCCTTCTCGGAATCCTGGAATCATGGATGCAAGATCGAATGTACTTGGAATGCCGCGAATGGAGGCGTCGCCCTCTCTACCATCGAGATAGGTGAGGCGATAGTGCACCCGCACCGTGTCGTCCACGGTAGGTCGCTCTCCCTCCGAGTCGCGGACAACTTCATACTGGAGCCCACTGGCTGTGGTAACCACCCCTTCCCGCTTCCCATTCACTGCAAGGAAACTCTCGGCATCTTCAAGATTCCGTGTTGCGAGCTCCTCCAATCGACGAGTGGCTTCACTGATGAGTTTATCTTGGAACTCGAAAAGGACCGTGTTCATCGAGCTTTCCGGTATCAGTGGTACCTTGGAGAGTCCGGCATCGTATGCTCCCCGGGCAAAATAGACCGGATCGATTTCGTGCACATCTCGCATTGCTGTTGCCATGAGGAGATACCCATAGGTATAACTGAATCGCTCTTCTAGTGTATTCGGAACGGGAAGGTATTCGACCATGGTCTCATGGGAAACGGTGGCGGAAGAGGCCTCGACTCCCTCAGACGACTCGGTTGGTTCGACCGAATCGGGAACCACAGTCTCAGTTCCGTTCGCCCCCGTTTGAACCGAAGAACTCTGCTTCTCAGTACAACCAACGAACAAGAGAAGCGAAAGTGCTAGGATCATGAGGAGAGCGGATTTACCCGTTTTCTGTACAGACCAATATACCATGCATCATCGTCCTTATCCCCCGACCCCTTTGTACGATGGTATACGTAAAGTCGCGCAACGTCCACAAAAATCTAGCGGAATACCGAATTTCCTCTACAGTCGATACCTACTACTGCAGGAAATCGATCAATTTCAAGCCGCAACATAGCTTCGGGACCAAGTTCTTCGCATGCCACCACATGCTTCGCTCGAACTGTTTTTGCATAGAGTGCGCCACATCCGCCGAAAGCAACGAGATAGAGACCTCGATGACGAACGATCGAGTCGACTACCGCCTGACTTCTCGGACCTTTCCCAATGCTGGCCACAAGTCCAGCTGCCATCAAGGTCGGTGTAAACGGATCCATTCGAGCAGAGGTTGTCGGACCGCAGGAACCGATGGGCATCCCATCCGGGGCATCGGAGGGACCCATATAGTAGATGGTTTCACCCTCGATGGATACAGGTAGCGATTTTCCTGCGTCGAGCAATTCAACCAACAATCGGTGCACCTGGTCTCTTCCGACTAAAAGTGTACCGCTCAGCAGGACACGATCGTACGCCTGAAGCGACGAGATGGTCTCTTTCGAGAGAGGGAGTTGGATTTCACGCATGATTGACTCCTGCAATCTTCACCACCGCTCTCCGGTCCGCCCAACAACTGATCGCCACTGCGACCGGAAGGCCGGCAATATGGGTCGGTTCGTACTCGACTGAGACCCCGAGAGCAGTCAAGGGACCTCCGAAGCCACCCGGACCAATAGAGAGCTCTTGTACCGCTTCTTCTATGCGGCGTTCGAGCTGCTCATACTGTGGCTCGGGGTGAGCAGCTCCTACAGGTCTAAAGAGTGCCAATTTCGCTAGTTGAGAAGCGCGTTCCGCTGTTCCTCCCAACCCTACTCCGACCACGATCGGAGGACACGGCTTTCCACCAGCTTCACGAACCCGCTGTACGACCGTGCGGACAACTGCCTGCTCTCCTGCAGTTGGATTCAACATGGTCAGGGACGAACAGTTTTCGCTCCCGAAACCTTTGAGCATGAATTGTATGGTGACACCGGACCGTTCGGAGGGGAACCAATGAATGATCGGGGGAAGATTGGTTTCGGTGTTTCGACGTTCAAACACCGGATCGGTGACCACAGATTTTCGGAAAAATCCCCGCTGTACAGCATCCGATGCTCCCGCCATGATCGCCTGCTGCAAATCATGCATACTGAAGGGAGCGTCTGGCCCGATTGAAACGAATGCGATAATCATACCGGTGTCCTGACACATAGGAAGTCCGGTCTCTTCGGCTATGTGCAGGTTCTCTCGTATCATATCCAGGACCTCAAGCGATGCAGCATACGGTGCATATCGCTCATCATCGTGTTGCACAGCTTGAAGCTCTCGCTCAGTCTCGGCGTGCATCGTGTCCAATGCATGCACGAGATCTGCATCCAAATGGACAGAGGCATGCAACAAGGCCTCCGATATGGCTGCCTGCAATGCTGCTTGGGTTCGAATCATCGCTGCTCCCCTCTTCTACTCTCGAAATGTTCAGCTATCATGACTGCAATCGTCCCTACTATGATACCGGTTATACCACCAAGTCCATCGGCCACGATATCGAGTATCTCGAAGCCCCGACCGAACAACGGTTGCACAAACTCTATGATAACCCCGATTGAAAGGATGAACAGAAACAGCGACACCATGCGCCACCGATTGATTCTCACTACCCGCCGCCAAGTATGGTCACACCCCTGTTGGCATGGATTCTTCGCAATCGCACAGAACATAGAGAATCCAAGAGCTGCATAGGCAAGGAAATGTCCCCATTTATCACCAAGAACGGTGAACCAACTCTGCGTTACGGCTCCACTTGGAGGGAGAAGTGAAAGAATCGTAATTGCAACCAGTACCAGCGGTGTAGCGATCAGTCCAAATCGGTGCAACATGCTGAATAGTCGTAAATTCATAGGAGATCCCCTTGGTATACATCTTGTCGTTCCATCTCGTCTCTCAGATCCTTCAGAAACTGATTTTTATCTCCGAAATCCCGAGGAGCGGCAAGCCTATGTCCTGGCGTGTCACTAATGAACCGTTGAATCACCGTATCGGCGGGAATACGACGCAGCAGGAAGATCGT
>Ga0334893_1002575_pt1 | contig 13286 bp, 21 predicted proteins | sample GraSluR3_MG_5_FD_207218 | JGI IMG/M metagenome (GOLD analysis project Ga0334893, IMG submission 207218) | Sludge microbial communities from methane-producing bioreactor in Wageningen University, Netherlands - Granular Sludge_09_05-R3 | ecosystem: Engineered > Bioreactor > Anaerobic >...
TGACCGGTGTGCCTGTGCTCCCGCCGATTTCTAATTTTGTGCCTTGAGACTCGATCGCCATAATTTAGTCCTCCTGTTTTTTTTAATTCTCTGTGTGCCAAATTGTGAAATCCATTATTGTTCTATGTACCTTCAATTCCGGTTCGTAGATATCCCGCTCGCTGTCGAGCAGGCACGATCCTATTTTTACGCCGCTGACGATCCCTGTGTATCCATCAAGTGCTTTCCTGATCGCCTCCGCCAGTTTCTTTGCCCCACCATACGTTGCGTCCCATGCTTCGACTTGCATGCGTGGGTTTGCAAGTCCTGAAGGGCCTTCCAGATGGTGATCTCTCGGGCCGCTTATCTTCGCGTAGAGTATCAGCGGGCAAGTTGGGTTCTGGGGGATCATTACCGGATAACAGCGGGCAGTTATAGCTTTGACTGCTGCATCATTCACCAGTATTGATCTGATCGCCGTCTCTATCATCTCATCCTCATCAATCCAGCTTTTTGCTTGGCAGTTAACGTGCCCTTCTCGGCCTTTTTCACAAGGAGCCGCGCAGACCGCTGTATCGACTTCCACAGCTCTTCTTTCAGCCTGTTCATTGCCACCGTTTTATTTGCGTCCCACGCCGTCCTGAGAAACGGCATGGCCGGGATGTAACCCCGATATGCGCCGGACTTCGTGTATCGTCGGCCGGTTCCAAATTCGAACAGATGGCCCAGGGGATGGGATGGCCCTATATATCGCGTCACCGTCGTTCTATCTCTTGGCCCGCGCGGACGCTGCGATTTCTTCAGCTGGCCGATTTTTATCGAATCCGCTATTTTCTGCGATTCAAACGGCAACGCCTGCGCATTCTGTTTCGCCGCGTCCCGTATTGGTTCCGCCGCTTTCGTCAATGCCCGCCGGACAACGCTTTTCTTCATGCTCTCTGTGGGCAGTTGTTCAAGAGCCTTCACCAATTCGGCGAATCCGACTAATTTAAAAGTGAAAGCGTCTTTAGCCATTATTCTCCTCTCGCCGCTACAAGCAGTTCAAGCCCCTCACGCCTGCCAAGCTCCAACGCCGCATGTATGTCATATTCTCTGCCGTCTGCATCAGCCAGCCTGTCCAGCGGCCCGACGTCATCACGCCACCTGATACGGTACTTGCAGGTTATATTCGCAACCACCTGCTGGGCGTTCCATCGCTCGCCGCCTCTGAGTTCCAATCGTTCCGCCCATACCTGCGCCACGTCCTGCCATTCCGCAATTTCCTCGCCGAAGTCGTTGACAGTAGAGACTTTTTCCTTCAGCGTTACAAGCCGATCCATGCGCCCCGATCTCATCAGCCGAACCTCGTATGAATTGTATATTGTCTCAACAGACTATCCACGGCCGCGTTCAGATAATTCACCGACGCCCCGATAACCACCGTACCCCGGTGTTCGTAGAGATCACTGATCTTAAGCAGTATTGCCGATCTGATCCCCTCCGGCACATCTGCGGCAGTATCCCCGTATCCGGCAACGTAGGTCACCTTTATTGGCCGGTCAGGGTAGAGCGTGCCCGTCGGCCATGACTCCCCCGGCTTCAGGATCAAACGTCCCGGTTCGCTTGCCGTATCGGTGTCGAAGCCGGTGAAGGTGTTGTCATAGCCGGTGTCGCCCTGCAAACGATAGGTAATATCTGCCGATTGCAATGGAGGATACGGGATTACAATATCGCCGCCGGGCCACACATCAAGATAATACTCCCAGGTCTGTGTTATCAGCCGCCTGCCGATTTCCTGTTCTGTCTGTATTCGGGCCGTGGCAATGAGCCGGTCAAGGAGATCATCTTCAGTCGTGTAGGCCGCCGCCGCCGCAGCAGTTGCGGCAAGACGCAGATGAAGCTTCACGTCCCCTTTCGTGATCGGCTCTATTGTCGGGCCTGTTTTCAATGCCAGTTTCATATCTCCGCCATCGATGGGGAGGGGGCGACCCGGAGAGGTAGGCCGCCCCCTGTAAACATTACGTCCCTGTATCAGCGGGTAACGCAATGGCATAGACTTCGATTGCTCCTGCTGCTGATCCATCCGTGCCGTCCGTCACACCAATAACAAGAGCCTTCTCTTCTGCCAGCTCCCCGGCGAAGGTGTAAATTTCATTTTCAGACGGGGAAGCAGGATTCCCTCCGTGTCCTATGGTGGCATAGGTCACGGCATCGCCGTTTGTAATAGCGAAGATTGGTTTATTCGTCGTTGCGGCGAATGTCTCAGTGATCTTGACGATCAGCATGATAGCCCTATCGCCGTCGCCGGAGCCGTTTGCCGCGAGGACTTCTATTTTTGTCTCACTGGTATCATCTTCATGATCAGCTGCCGCCACGCCCGCTACCATCGTGCCGACAAGGGCAATGCCCGTGGTGAGCTGATCGGCGGTAACCGGAGAGCCGTCAAGCATCAATGCTCCCCCGGATTCAATGGTGATTTTTCCGCCATCGGCGACAACCAGCTCTTCGCCGCCCTGTTTTCTATATACTTTTGTTTGGTATCCCATCTCTCATTCCTCCGTATCCGGTGGCTTCCCCCCGGCGGCCCCGGATAAGACCGCCGGGAGTACCCACTTAAGGGCCGGGTTAGCTGATCGCAGGTACATCCAGAGGATGACCCTTGATCACATACAGACCGATTATGGCGTTCGTCGCCGCCGCTTCCCGGAGCTCGATCTTCAGAAAACGCTTGCCGCCGACGTATCCCACGGTGAAAACCGAGTCTTCGGCATTGATGACGGGTGTTTCCGGAATGCCGTCCGTGACTGTCCCCGCTCCGAGCAAATCTTTATCTTCGACGTAAGCGTAACTTCCGGCTGATCCTGTCCCGTCATCGTCAGCATGAGATATTCTGAACGACATGAAATTTGTTCCGTCAATCGTACCCGCGCCGGTTACCGCCATAATCAGACATGAATTGTATCCGGCAAGATCGATATCTTCATTGCTGGTATGAGCGGTAACGGCAACCGGAGCCATCACCACTGCTGGAACTATATGGTTGTAAAGGTCTTTCATTTCATTACCTCCTAATTTTTTTGTAGGGGGCATATTTCAGCCCCCTGTTATTAACTTGCCGATACCTTCAGCGCCTTAAGCGCGTCGTAGACGGTAATTCCCCCGCCAACGCGCTTCGTGGTGTAGAAGAGCACGTACGGTTTAGAGGAATACGGATCACGCAGAACTCTGATCCCCATCCGATCAACGATCAAATATGCCCGTCTGAAATTGCCGAAAAAGATCGGATATTTCCCCGCGCCGATATCATCCACGTTGTCATCGATCTCAACAGGCTTACCAAGCAGCACATTGGGCGCACCTTCGAGCAGCCCGGGCCGCCACAGGTAATTACCCTCGCCGTCCTTGAATTTTCTGATATGATTCTGTGTGGCGTCGTTCATGAGCCACGCGGCGCCATTCCGGTAGACGGATTTCAGGGCGTGCTGAAGGTCAAACAACTTGTCGGCATCATCAAACGCTGTTGTTTTCCCGGAAGCGATATAGCCAATCTTCCCCCACCCATAGGAAGCGTTTGCAACCGTAGTGTAAGCCGCAATGCCCTTCGGCTGTTCAACGCCATTGCCATGTATGAAGCTGTCGGCCTCTTTTTCATTAAACTCGATTGCCACCTCATCCGCCAGCCATGCCGCAACATCGATTCTCGCATCGTCAAGCAGGGTTTGCGTAGCCGCGGGCATTGCATACATTTCCTTCGTGTTGATAACGATTTCAGCCAGCGTTGGCGTTGTTGTTTCGGCACGACTGCCTTTTTCGCCGACCCAGCCTGAAGTGGCGCCGCCCTGATTCACCGGCTTCTTGTAAGTGTCGGTTCCGATAGTCATCACGGAGCAGATTCTTCGCATGGCCGATACCGTCTCGGCGACCCTCTCAATGGCCGTTTCCATTTCCTCGGGAACGAGGAACCCGCCGTCAGGATCGGAAAGGGTGGAGAGATTCGCCTTGATCTCCAGATCACGAAGCCCTGAATCAATACCCTTCCTAAACCACTTGTCGAATGCCTGCCTATGCTCGGACTTCGCCTGATCCAGTTCTGAATGCCCGCCGCCGAATGCGGGACGGTTAACAACCTTCTCCATGGCTTCTACTTGTCGTTTCATTTCAGCGAGATTGCTGATTTCGGCGTTGATTTTGTCAACTTTCTCGGCAAGAAGCGGATCGTTTTTTCCGGCTTCGAGTTCCTTCAGTCGCCTGTCATTCTCGGCCTTGAACTCCTCGAAGGTCTTGCCGAGGTCCATAATGAGGGCTTTTAATTCCATAGCTATTCTCCTTTTAATGTTTTTATCGTGTTGATTATCACTTTTGCCGAGTCCTCAACGTCCCGTTGAGCGCCTTCTCTGCGTCCCGCGAGGAAGGCTTTTGCTTCTTTCAGGGTCAGGCCCACGTCCCGTAAGGCCCGCTCCTTCTCTCTTTCGGTTGCTTCTCTCGTTTCATATTCCAACTCATCCGGCACACGGGCGAACATCGACAGATCGAACTTCGCCTTCGCCGCGCCTGCATCAAGCACTGTATCGATTAATTTGCGTTCTTTCGCCTCCTGAGCCGTAAACCATGTCTCGTCCTTCATCATCTGCTTTAGTTCGCGCTTGCCGATAGTTGACTTATCGTAGTAGATTTCAAGCAGATTCCCGCCGATCTTCTGTAAGATATCGGCAACTTCCCGGAGATCATATTGATTGCCCACCACAAGCGCCCATGGATCATGGATCATCATCATTGAGTTTTTGTGCGCCTGCGCTTCATCGCCTGCAAGGGCAATGGCAGAAGCCATTGAAGCGGCAAGACCTTCAATGCGCGTTGTAACTTTCGCCGAATGCTCACGGAGGGCGTTGAAAACGGCAAGTCCGTCAAATACATCGCCGCCGGGAGAGTTGATTCTGACAGTGATTTTTTCGCCCCGATAGTCCGACAATAAACGCACAAGATCAAAAGCGTCACTATACGGCCAGCCGATTACATCGTAGAGGATAATCTCCATTTCGTCGTCTGTCTGCGCTTCGATTTTATACCAGTCCGGCTTTTCAAGGGACTTGCCCCAGTATCTGGCCGTCGCCTCTGCGTTTTTTTGATTTCGATAGGCAAGTTTCACTGTTCACCTCCTGTATTGCTGCCCTGCCTCGTTGTGGATGTCCTGGTTCTATATTCATCGCCGCCATCGTAAGGATTCATTTCTAACAATTCGCGGCATTCATTCGGGCTGAGAATCTCCTTATCTATAGCCACCGCGAAAGAATCCATCTGCTCCTTGAAGCTCCCGCGTTGCAGTCCTTGCGCAACAAATTTCGCATAATGAGTCTTTTTTTGCTCTTCCGGCACAAGATCACGGAATATCGCTTTTTCAATCGATACTATCCAGGGCATTAGCCCGTAGACAACAAATCCGATAGAGAATTGCTCTGCGCTTGCATAGGTTGGTGTTTTGTCTTCGGAGGAGAGGAGCGTCAACGGCATGCCCATGAAAATGTCAACGATTTCCGACTTTTGATATTTTCTAAGCTCAATGAATTGTGAGTCTTTTGGATCAATGGTGATCTTCTGCGCCTTCATGCCCTCCTGAAGCAGCATGAGCCGGTGAGATTTGCCGAGCCCGCTGTACGATTCGGCCAGGGCGGAACTGAGATTTGCGTGTCCTTCTGTCGATAATTTACCGGGGTGTTCAACCATCATGCCGGGATGTGTGCCTTCTCCAAAGTATCTTGCGCCAAACTCCTCTGACGCCAGCCCCAGCGCAATTGATTCCCTGATATACTGGATTGGATTGACACCCAGGTAGCCGTTGATCGTCATGCCCCGGACGTGCATGATTTCGGATTGCGGCACGTCTGTCAAAGAGCCGTCTGGATACCTCGTTTTATAGATGAGCCTGTATCTGCCATCCTGTTTCACATCCTGTACAATCCCCGGCGCGAGGGGAATTAACTCGATGACACGCCCCCTGTAATTACGATTTTTGAGCGCGAAAAAATTGCCTCTGAGAACCAGATGATTAATTGCCATGCCCCAAAACTCGGGAGCCGTCATCCATTCATTCGGCTGATCGTGGAGGAGAAAATAGAGAGGATCATCTATTGCTTTTTCACGTGTTTTGCCATCCGTCGTCATGTAATGACAGGGCAGCGTCCCGATGGTGCGGGAAAGAACATTGACGCAGGAGTAGACGGTGGCCTGCCTCATTGCCGAATCAGAGGAAACAGAGACACCGGAAGAGGTGGATCCGCCGCCGAATACTGAACGTATCATACGCTCCAAATCAGGAGACGTCAGCGCCCTTGGCCGCGCCATGCGGGACACAAACCCCATTATTCATCACCCCTCATAACATAGCCAATAATCATAAGCAGCCCCCCGCAGACCGAGAAGGAAATCCATGGTTCAAACAGATAAAGCCCATACCCCAGGAGGGCAAGGCCACCGAAAACGAACACGTCGCGTATATCGAAAGACTTAATAATTCGCATGAAAGCACCTGCTTTAGGTGCGATTGTAGCAAGAAAAAAAGAAAGTTTCTGTACTGGTTGCACAAAAAAAAAATGAAAAAAAATGAAAAAAAGCAAAAAAAAGACTTGACAATCCTAATCGCTTAGAATAAAATGTAATCAAAAATAGAGGAGGAATTGAAATGAATATCAGAGAATATTGCAGAATTTATGGACAGGATCCAACAAACAATTTCGCGGTTGCCTGCTATGAGGGCAACAGTATCGAGGAATTGCGAGAGGCTTTACGCAACGACGCAGATCCGGTGGATTGCGACCAATGGGGAATATCACCGGAAGAGTGGACGAATGCTATTGAGGCCGCCCTTAACGAAAGATTAGCGGACCTGGAGAGGGAAGAGAAATGAGCAAGGACGATTATTAAAAAACGATGAAAAGGGAGGAAAGAAAAATTAGAACGAGTTTGAGGGGTTCCCACGGAACATTGGACCGCTCAACTCTTATCAGGCCGCATACGGATTTCTGCGGCGGGAAAATCGACGGCTCGACCGCCTCAACCTGACAGATTGGCACGTCGGAAGCGATGGTGTCGAGAAGGTAGATGACGGATGGATGATACGTGGCGCTAAAGTATACGAGATCAGATGACAGGAGATGACACCATGACACCCAATGAATTTTCGCAACTTCACGATGATTTAGTGATGTGGATCGAATCTAACAATCTGAAAGAAAGAATCGGCATAAAGGGAAACACAATAACGTGGATTTTCGCCCAGACAAACAGAAAAAAAGCAGAGATGGTAAAACGCGGGAAATTTCATATAAAAGTAAGGGGGACATCCATTGAAGAGTTATCGAAAAAATGGAAATTCGGCAACACAGAAAACGGAGAATACTTACGCAAAAAACTACTTCAAATAGCGAGATTTAAGGGATTTGTGTAAAAAGCAGCTTGTGGAGGTGACGCCATGACAGAGAACTGCCAGACCATCAAAGGAGAGGAATACGCTATGAAAACAGTCTGCACATCATGTAAGCGATTGGTAGATGTCTCTCCGATACCCTGCGGAGGTGGGAAAATCGCTGTCTGCCCCCTGTGCGGTAAACTGGTGATGAACATATCGCTTGAGAATGCCGCCGCTCTCATGGGGCGAAAGGGGGGCAGCGTGAAGTCGGAGCGAAAGGCGAGAGCGTCACGGGAAAACGGGAAACTAGGCGGGAGGCCGAGAAAGGAGAGGAGCAATGCCGGTAATTTATGAGCCAAAAGGAAAGGCGCGAGAATATAGCCCGCTCGCGCTCAATCTATATGAAGGATGCGGGCACGGGTGTATATATTGTTATGCCCGGATGATAAGGAAAAAGTCCCGAGAAGGGTTCATCAATGCTGCCCCTCGGAAAGACATCATCCAAAAACTCGAAGACGATCTCCAAAAGCTGAACGGATCACCAAAAGAAAGCGTCCTGCTCTGTTTCATGTGCGACCCCTATCAGCAGATTGATGTTGATATGAAATTGACCCGTCTTGCCATTCGCGCCCTCAATCGCCATGGATTTCCGGTTCAAATTCTCACGAAGGGAGGCACGAGGGCTACGCGTGATTTCGATATCCTCGCCAAAAATCCAAGCAACAAATTTGCCGTCACACTCACAACCGATGACCCGGCGGAATCTCTGGAATGGGAACCAGGCGCGGCACCTCCTGAAGAGCGTATCGAAAGCCTGAGACAGGCCCATAAAGCAGGAATTGAAACATGGGTTTCCTTTGAACCGGCTTTTAATCCAGATGCTGTTTACCGGCTGATCGAGCAAACCAATCAATTTGTCGACCTCTATAAGGTCGGAAAGATCAACTATCACCCACGAGCGAAGGAAATTGACTGGCGAAAATTTCGCGTTACAACCGAAAGCATTCTAAAGTCCCTCGGTAAAAAGTATTACATCAAGGATGATCTCAGGGCCTTTGTCTAATCACTTTTTTAACTAAGCCCCCGTAACTGGGGGCTTTTTTATTTTCTGCCGAGCAAAAGCGACGCTCATATTTGCCCCACAATCGACGTTCTTGGAAGCCCCTATACTTTCTATCGCACCCCATAAAAAAGATTGCTTATATTTGACGCTAATAGACAATAATTTCAAACACTTATTGCACTCTGCCCGCCTTTATCAAAAACCAGCGAGAAGACTGCCTCCTTCAGGTGGCAGATGAATCGCTGTCCTCTCTTCAAAATAGTTCTTGACTTTTAAGCAAAATGATATTAATATACAAATATGCATAAAAGAACATTCAAATATCGTCTTTACCCGACGGCCAAACAAAAGAAAGCATTGCAATCTTCGCTTGATGCTTGCCGCTGGGTGTATAACGAGACGCTTGCCACGCGCAAGAAGGCGTGGGAAGAAAAACAGGAATCGTTGTCTTTGTACGATACCCACAATCTTTTGACTCAATGGAAAGAACTTAATCCTGATTTGACAAACGCCTATTCTCAATGTCTTCAAAATGCACAACTTCGAGTCGATCTTGCTTTCAAGTCTTTCTTCCGAAGGATTAAAGCCGGTGAAAAGCCCTGTTATCCTCGTTTCCGTAGTTTTGACAGATATGATAGTTTTACGTTTCCACAAAGCGGATTCAGATTGTCCGGAGATAAGCTTAGACTGTCCAGGATTGGTTCTGTCAAAATGAGGAATCACCGAGAGATTGATGGCATGATCAAAACATTGACTATCCGCCGAAGCTCTACCGGAAAATGGTATGCTTCTTTTTCTTGTGAAGTGCTCCCACATCCGTTGCCTAAAATTGATCCGGTGATCGGTGTAGATGTTGGATGTTCTGCCTTTGCTACGCTTTCGACCGGTGAAAAAATAAACAATCCCCGCTTCTTCAAAACAGAAGAAAAGAAACTTGCGAAAGAGCAACGCAAACTTTCCAAACAAGAAAAAGGAACTATTCAAAGACAGAAAACAAAGAAAATCATTGCGCATATTCACGAAAGAATTGCCAACAAACGCCAGGATTTTGCCCACAAACTCTCTCACAGACTGGTAAAAGAAAATCAGATAATAGCCTTTGAGAAACTCGATATCAAAGAGATGATGTCCAACCATAGTAAAGTATTTGGACACAAACTTAACCGAAGCATTAGCGACGTGGCGTGGAATCAATTCATGCACTTCACAGCCTACAAGGCGGAAGGAGCCGGTAGGCAAGTGGTTTTCGTGAATCCGCAGAACACAAGTAAACAGTGCTCTCGTTGCGGACAGCTTGTTGAAAAAACTTTGGCTGATCGTGTGCATCGTTGCTCCTGCGGTCTCGTTTTAGACAGAGACGAAAACGCCGCTATCAATATTTTAGCTCTTGGGCTGAAGAGCTTGGGGCTTGCCCCTAGAAGCCGCCTGCTTTAGCTGGCGGAGCAGTCACTTTTCCCTTCCCTCCCGCATATCCTGAGCAGTTCCCCGCGCGGCACCCGAAGCGACTTCTCCCCGACCCTGAACGCTTCGATCTGGCCTATGGATATCTGATAGTAGAGCGTCCTGACCGGCACATCCAACAATGTGCTTACCTCGTCGATTCTGAACGATTGCTTGTCCGGGATTTTCATTTTCACCCTCCTGAAATTACGTTGTCTCTTTTGTCAAAACTTCAATGTCCATTCCCTTGACAAGCACCAAAACCTTTACCCGAAAGCCAAAATCTTCCATAGTCTGTTCTACGGCTCTTTTTATGTTGTCGCAAGCTTTCTCCGACAACCAACTGACTGGGTATCGCAATACAATAATGTCGTTTTCTTTGACCTCCAACTTTTTTATTGATTGAATTGGTTCCAAAATGTCTCTTACCCGTTCGTTTGTATTCTTTGGCCTAAAAAATCCTAACATTAATTCTAACATTGTCTCACCTCCTAGAACGCAACGGTTTGCAAAATCTGCTCCTTCGTTTTACCCTCATACACCGACATTTCTTTATGCGCCAGGGATCGCCCCCACGCCATAAACGTCGCTACGGCCCCGTCGATCTTCTCGGTGGCCTTCGACTTGTCCGGCTGTATGCTTCCGTCAGCCCTCGGAGATACGACCAGGTTGTCGAAATTCCATCGTAACACCGGATTGCCGTCGTGTAATACTCGCCCTTCTATAACCGACTTCAGAAGTGAGTTCATCGGCTCATTGAAATACTTTGCCAACTGCGGCATTTCTACCATCGTGATGTCATGATCATTCAGAAGCTCATTGGCGAGGTGATCCGCAAACTTCTTATCATAAGCGATTTCAAGCAGATTATAGTCTTCAGCGGCTTTCAGGATGTCCCGCTTGATCCACTGCAGGTCGATAGTTTCCCCCGGTGTCGCCGTAAGCCAGCCCTGATCCCGCCATATCTCGTAATGCACTTTGTCGGTTCGTGATCTCCTGATGATATTCTCCTCGGGACAGTAGAACTTTGGCAGGATGACGGGGAGTTCGTCGTTGCCCTGAGCGGGGAAGACCAGCACGAAAGCGGACAGGTCTATCGTCTGCGCGAGGTCTAACCCGCCGACGCATGGTCGGCCCTTCAGTCCTTCAAGGTCGATATCTCCCTTGCATGCGTCCCATTTATCAGACGGCCAAAAACGCACAAGGCTGGTGATCGGGATATTGAGCCGGAAACGGAGGAAGTTCTGATACTCCACGGGATCATGCTTTACGCTGTCGAAGTCTTCTCGTATCTTATCAAGAGTGAATATCTGTCCCAGTGAAGGATTAACACGTTTCCACACCTCCTCATCTCGGGGATCGTCTTTATCTTTATCGGCGATGTACAGCACCGGCAAAAAGTTCGGTTGGTCGATAATGCCCTGTTCGATCTGGATCGCCTTCGTCCGGATCTTCCACCAGATACTTTCTCGGTTATAGATCCCCGCCGTGGTAAGCACCATGACAAGCTGCTGCGCCCGTGCGTAATCGGTGCCGCTTGTCAATACGTTCCACAACCTATCATTCGGCTGCGCGTGAAGTTCATCGAAGATTATTGCGGAGGGCGAAAGGCCGTGCTGAAGCTCTGATTCAGAAGATAGGACTTGATAAAAGCCACTGTTGCGCTTATTGATGATCCGCTTCCGCGAGTCCAATACCTTTAAGTGTTTGGACAGCACCGGACTTGCCTTGACCATTTCGGCGGCGGCGGAGTACACAAGACCGGCCTGCTCCCTGTCCCCGGCGGCCGAGAAGACTTCCGGCTTACCCTCCCCATCCGCGCAGAGCATGTACAATGCAATGGCGGCTCCACATTCTGTTTTCCCCTGCTTCTTTGGTACCTCACAGTAAACGAACCGGTATTGCCGCAATCCATTCTCTTTCACCGTCCCAAATGCAGGTAATATGATTTTCTCCCATTGCCACGGCAGCAACTTAAACGGCTTGCCCGCCCATTCGCCCTTTGAGAATGTAAGATTCTCGATAAACTTCTTGACTCGTTCTGCTTTGGCTCGATCAATCAAGTAATTCCTCCATCTCTGACTTCTCCCTCCTGGCCTTCACCATCAAGCTCCCGATTTTCGCCATCTGGATTGACGACAGCCCCAGGTTCTGGCTGTACCGGTCCACCAGCTGACCGAGCTTGTGTTGTGCATTGAAATAGGGGTTGTACATCCACGCCTTCGTCTCCTTGTCCCTGTCCTTCACCGCTACTACTATTTGCGGATTCTGCGCCAGCTTCTCACTAACTTCAACGTACTGCGCCCACGCCGTCGCCAGGAGTTCAAGTTGAATCGCGTTCGCCGCCTGTAGCAACCCGTAATTGTCCAGCATGGCCGCCAACTCTTTCCATGCCTTCCGTTCTGCTTTTGAGAATCGCCTTGGACACCGGGGCCTGATCTCTTTTTTGGGGGTCGGCTCCAGCTCTGCCCGATCCCGCTGGTCTGAGTAGAGCTTGCCTTTCTCAAGCTCAAGCAATGCTTTTGGTTTTGGCTTGCGGCCTTTACCCATTGGGGAGCCTCTGTATTTCAATCCCAGGGAATGCATCGGTCATGCGCTGAAGGATTACAGCACAATAGTCTGGGCTAATTTCAATCATTCGACATTTTCGCTTTGTATTTTCAGCCGCAACCATCGTCGAACCACTTCCACCAAAAAGATCAGCCACAACGCCACAATTCGGGCAACTGTTCAGGATGGCGTTGGCCACCAAAGCGATGGGTTTCATAGTAGGATGTAGATCAGATTTTAATGGCTTGTCGATTTCCCATGTCGAAAACTTATGTTCCCCAAGGCCGTAAAAATCATGAACATTTACCCATCCGTAGAGAATCGGCTCATGTTTGTAATTATAATCCGCTCGTCCGAGCACATGATTGTTTTTTACCCAAATAATCATATGCCGAAGGATGAGGCCCGCCTTTTGCATCATCAGCATCATCATCATAAGAAGTTCACCCCCTTGTGGGGCGGTTATATAATAACTCGATCTATCGGCTCAACTAGCGGCAGGTCATCCCAAGTCGATAAAAGACTCATGTCCCATTCGCCTTGTTGCGTATTATCACGGATTGTAATTTCTTTTTCCTTCTCCTCGGTCAATCCCTCCATAAGATATGTCGGGGCTTCCTTGAGTCCTGCTGCTTTGGCTGCTTCATATCTCTGGTTCCCGGCTATGATAACCATTTCGCCAGTCCGATCGGATAGGATCAATGGCCGTGCCTCAAAGAATTTCGGGTTTTCTTTAATAGACTCGACAAGATTTTGAAATTGCTTATCCTTGATTATCCGAGGATTCCCCTTCAGCTTTTTCAACTCTTTTAATTTTCGGTATTGCATTTATTTTTCCCTAAGACTCCAATTTCTGAAAAACTAAAACGCGAC
>Ga0334893_1002581_pt1 | contig 13239 bp, 12 predicted proteins | sample GraSluR3_MG_5_FD_207218 | JGI IMG/M metagenome (GOLD analysis project Ga0334893, IMG submission 207218) | Sludge microbial communities from methane-producing bioreactor in Wageningen University, Netherlands - Granular Sludge_09_05-R3 | ecosystem: Engineered > Bioreactor > Anaerobic >...
TAAGAAAGATGGAGTTAAACAATTTATTTTCATGAGCAGTATTATTGTTTACGGGGATAGCTCCTGTAATAAAAAAGTGATTACCAAAGAAACAATTCCAAACCCAAGTAATTTTTATGGAAACAGTAAGCTGCAAGCAGAACAAGCGATAAAGCCACTAAATGATCATAATTTTAGAGTAGTAATTATCAGATCACCAATGGTATATGGAAAAGGATCAAAGGGAAACTTTCCGAGGCTTTCGAAAATTGCTCAAAAAATTCATATATTTCCCGATATAGATAATGAACGAAGTCTAATACATATTGATAATCTATGTGAATTTATAAAACTTATGATAGATAACGAGGAAGATGGTATTTATTTTCCACAAAATAGAGAATATGTTAAGATAAGTGAAATGGTTCGTTTGATTGCTGAAGCACATGGTAAAAAAATATGGATGACAAAAGCTTTCAATCCAATTATTAAAGCAATGTGCCCTAAATTTAGAATAATTTCAAAAGTATTTGGAAATTTAGCATACGAAAAAAGTATTAGTGATTGTAAACAGGATTATAGAATTAGAGATTTTTATGAATCTATATTATATACAAAAACTAAAAAATTATAAATTTACAAGGCGTGAAAATGGCAATAAAAAAAAATAGGAATAAAGATAAACGAAATAACATAAAAATATGCTTGATATCCTCTTCTGGCGGACATTACGAACAACTCAAAATGTTAAAACCATTAGAAGAAAAATACAGTGTTTTTTGGATTACAGAGAAAACCGACTATTTTTCTCATGCTGATTATTTCTTATTACAAACAGGAATGAAAGATAAATTTTATTTAATAAAAACTATAATAAATTTTATAAAAACAGTATATATCTGGATAAAAGAAAAGCCGGATTATATTGTGACTACGGGTACAATGGTTGTATTTCCTATGGCTTTTTTAGCAAAATTATCTGGAAAAAAATTTATATACATTGAAACATTTGCAAGAGTTTATGATGGGACAAAGGCAGGGAAAATATTATACAAATATGCTGATTTATTTATTATTCAATGGGAATCTTTAAAAGAAATATATCCAAATGCAGTTTATGGAGGAAGTATATATTGATTTTTGTTTGTGTAGGCTCAAGAGAATATCAATTTAACCGATTACTTGAAAAACTTGATGAATTAATAGAACATGATTTATTGACAGATGATATTTTTGCCCAAATCGGACAATCCTCATATTTACCAAAACTCTATAAATATGAGCGTTTTATATCAGTAGAAGATTTTAAAGAATATCAAAAAAAAGCAGACTTAATAATATCTCATGGAGGAACTGGATCATTAATAGGTGCTCTAAAAATGGGGAAACAGGTTTTGGCTGTTCCAAGGTTAGCAAAATACGGGGAACATTCAGATGATCATCAATTGCAAGTCTCAGGTGTTTTAGAAAAAGAAGGATATTTACGCCTTGTTTTAGATATGGATGATTTGATTAAGAGTATACATTTATTTGAGAAAAGTCCAATTAAAAAAAAATATAAAAAATCTTCAAAAATTATTGAAGTAATAACCAACTATATTGAATCAAATTGTGGATTAGATAAATATGAAAAATAGATTAAAAGAATTTTGTATTATTACAAGTAGGTACCCAACAAAATATGATTTATCAGCCTTAGTTTTTGTCCAAAAGCTTGTATGGGCTATAGCTGATGAAAGGATTAAATGTACTGTAATTTGCCCAATACCAATAAATTTAAAACCCAAGCATATATGTTTGCCTATGAAAACTATTGAAAAAACATATAACGATTCAATAATAGATATTTATTTTCCTAAATACTTTAGTTTTGGTCAAAGCTATATATATGGTTATAATCCAGTAAGGATAACTACTAATAATTTTACAAAAGCAGTAGGCAGAGTGATAAACAAAATGGATAGAAAACCAGATGTTCTTTATGGACATTTTATAACTCCTGCAGGCATTGCCGCAGCAAGAATTGGAAGAGTTATTGATGTTCCTTCTTTTTTGTCATACGGAGAAAGTAGTGCATGGTCTATTTCTAACTTCGGATTAAATGAAGTCAAAAAGGAATTAAACAATCTTTCTGGCATAATATCCGTTTCTCAAGAGAATACAAAAAGGCTATTAGAGTTAGATATTGCCAAAAAAAGAAATATAGGGATTTTCCTAAATGCAATAGATGATAATCTTTTTTATCCTCATGACAAAACGGAATCAAGAAAAAAATTAGGAATACCAATTGATAAATTTATAATAGCTTTTGTGGGACATTTTATAAAAAGAAAAGGTATTGATAAACTAATTAAAGCTGTTGATGAACTTGACAATGTTTATGCTATTTATGCTGGTAAAGGAACGATTTACCCTAGAAGTATAAAAACACTCTATTCTGCCTTAGTAAAGCATGAAAATTTGCCATGGTTTTATAGCGCTGCTGATATATTTGTACTTCCAACTTTAAATGAAGGATGTTGTAATGCAATTATTGAAGCAATGGCAAGTGGATTACCTATCATCTCTTCAAATGCTTCCTTTAATGATGATATTTTAGATGACACTAATTCTATTAGAATAGATCCTAAAAATATTGAAGAAATAAAAGGAGCAATTAAAAAACTTTATAATGATAAAGAGAAATTGCATAAGCTTAGATTAGGCAGCCTTAGAAAGGCAAAATCTCTTACTATTGAAAATAGAGCGAAAAATATTATTGAATTTATAAATGAAAAATCTAATTTATATTATAGTTTTAGATAGGTGCTAAATGAGTATAGACCAACCATTAATAAATAGTAATTTTATAAAATACATATTATTTATTAATATTTGTATTGTATATGCATTTTCAAATATTAGAACCATGTCATTATTAATTCAGTTCTTTTTTTTATTTTTAATGACCTTATACATTTTAAAAGATGGTAAGGCAAACATAACAATTCATTTTTTTTGGATGATAATGTTTATTTTATGGGCTCTCTTTACTACATTATTTTCATACAATGTAACAGCATCAATAAATGATATTATTAATATCTCTTTAAAATTTTTATCTTATACAGCTATAATAATGTACATTGATAATGAAAAAAAATTCATTTTTACCTTAAAAGCAATAGCAATAGCCGGACTGGTATTATGCTTAAGAGTATTTATTCTTACTCCTGCGGATATTTGGGGTTCATCAAGGCTTGGTGAGGAATTTGGTCTAAACCCTAACACTTTAGGAATGGTACTAAGTCATAGTACAATTGCATTAATATATTTAGGAATGAAAAATAAGAGCAAATTGTATTTTATATTTATTCTTCCATTAATCTCACTAGTTTTTTTATCAGGGTCTAGAAAAGCATTTTTAATGATAATCGGCGGCACCTTTTTACTATTTTTTTTATATACAAATAAAGTTAAAAATAAATTATTTGTTATTGTAGTAGCAATATTATCATTTTGGGGAATATATCAGATTATTATGAATATTCCTTTTTTTTACGAAGTTTTAGGTAAAAGAATTAATATAACGAATATTGTCAACCACCAATTCACTGCTTCTACCAATACAAGAATATCAATGATCAAAGAAGGATGGTTTTTATTCACTAAAAGACCAATAATTGGATATGGATTGGAGAATTATCGTTTAGTTAGTTCTTTTGGAACATATTCACATAACAACTATATTGAATTGCTTGTTTCAACTGGATTAGTAGGATTTATTATATACTATTCTTTACCAGTATGTATTCTTATTTCTTCATTAATAAAAAAGATAAAAGGAAATAGTGAATATAATATAATTATTGTCTTTGTTTCAATAATATTAATTATAGATCTTGCCATGGTTTCTTATGGTCACCTAATAACCCATTTTATAATAGCTGCAAGTGTTTCGTATTATAAAATACTACGATTAAAAGAAAATAATAATCAAGACTCTATACAAAAAGAAAGATCCTGTGATAATGTCAATTATTAATAAATATAAAAAATATTTTTTTAATCCTAAAAAACTTATTATTCCTTTAGGGACAAGAGGTTTTTTTAACTGGCTTTCAGACAGAAAATATTTAGAACTAGCATATTGGGCACAAACTGGCAGGAAATTAAACCTAAAAAATCCCAAAACATTTAATGAAAAAATACAATGGTTAAAACTATATGACAGGAAACCTGAATATTCCATTTATGCTGATAAATATGAAGTTAGACAATTTATTTCAGCTACAATTGGATCTGAATATTTGATCCCTTTAATTGGAATATACAAATCTGTAGATGAAATAAATTGGGATGATTTGCCCAAACAATTTGTTCTCAAGTGTACTCATGGCTCAGGTTCGAATATTATTTGCCCAGATAAAAGCAAACTTAATATTGAGGATGCAAAAATAAAACTAAAGAAATGGATGAAAAAGAGTTGGTTTTGGTTTGGAAGGGAATGGCCATATAAAAATATTAAACCAAGAATTATAGTTGAAGAATTTTTAATTAATGAAGAAAATAGTATACCTAATGATTATAAATGCTGGGCATTCAATGGAGAAGTGAAATTTATCAATGTTCATTTCCATGAAGAAGGGAAAACAAAGATAAATATATATAACACAGATTGGAAGTTACAAAGTTTCGGAATGGTTTATAATAATAATCTAAAAATTAATCATATAAAGCCTTTAAACTTAGTAAGAATGATTAAAATTTCAGAGAAGATAGCAAAAAAAATAGGATCATGTTTTCTTAGAGTTGATTTTTATGAAGTGAATGGCAAGCTCTATTCAGGTGAAATAACCTTCTATCCTACATCTGGATTTATTAGGTTCTTCCCAGATCATAATGAATTAGATAGGAAATATGGTGATTTGTTAGAATTAAAAAGATAAAGAATAAAACTAAAAAGGATTTTTATGGAAATACTAATAGCTGGAGACTTAGCACCGACACCGACTCAATCGAATATAGAATTATTTAATAAACCAAACCTAGAAAATATGCTTGGTGAAGAATTATTATCCTTATGGAATCATGCAGATGCAAGAATATTTAATCTTGAAACACCATTGATTGATAAAGAAAATCCAATTGATAAATGTGGTCCTAATTTGATTACCCCTACCTCAACAATTAAAGGAATTAAAGATTTAAATCCATCGCTGGTCACCCTGGCTAATAATCACATTCTTGATCAAGGAGAACATGGTTTATTTGCTACCCAAAATATTTTATTGAAAAACAATATTCCTTATATTGGAGCTGGAGGAAATTTATCTAAAGCCAGTCAACCACATATATTTAATCAAGACGTAATAAAGGTAGGAGTTTATGCTTGTGCAGAACATGAGTTTTCCATAGCCACTGAAAAAACAGCGGGGGCAAATCCTTTTGATCCTCTAGAAAGCCTGGATCATATAAGTAGTTTAAAAAGGAATTGCGATTATGTTATTGTGCTATACCATGGAGGAAAAGAACATTACCGTTATCCATCACCCTATCTTCAAAAAGTTTGTCACAAAATAGTTGATAAAGGAGCTGACTTAATTATATGTCAGCATAGTCATTGTATCGGATGTTTTGAGGAATATCAAAATTCAACTATTGTTTATGGGCAAGGCAATTTTGTATTTAATAAGCAAGATAATGAATTTTGGAATAGTGGTTTAATAATAAGAATATATTTTAATAAAACCATAAAGATTGAATATGTTCCGATTCTTAAAAAAGATCCAGGAATACGTCTGGCAAAAGAAAGAGATAGGATATATTGTCCAAGTTTTATAATCGTTCAAAAGAAATATTACTGGACGGATTTATTGTAGAACAATATAGATTATTTGCAAAAAAAAAATATTAATAACTACTTTGGAATTTTTTCTGGATACAATAAATGGCTTTCAAGAATTGATAGTTATATACTAAAGTGATTTTTAATAAATCATAAATATAGTTAGGAAAAATTACTTGCAATTCACAATTATATTGATTGTGAAGCGCGTAGAGAATAATTTTATTTGGCATCAAGAATAAATATAAATAAAAATTAATTTATTATGAGAAATGTATGAAAAATATTTATTTTACTGTTATTATCCCGTTATTTAATAAAGAAAAACATATTAGTCGAGCTATGAATTCAGTTCTAAATCAAACTTATAAAAATTTTGAGTTATTAATTATTGATGATGGTTCGACTGATAATAGTTACGAAGAAGTAAAAAAAATAAACGATACTAGAATTAAAATAATAAAACAGAATAATCAAGGAGTGTCTTCTGCACGAAATGAGGGGATTCATGAGGCAAAATATGATCTTATCGGCTTTTTAGATGCTGATGATGAATGGCAACCTGATTTTCTAACGAATATAAAAAGATTATACCAGAAATATCCAAAAGCAGGGGCATATACTACTTCATACACAGTAAAAAAAGAAGATGGTAGCTTTAATAAACCACTATTTGAAAGTTTTTTCCCGGGGAAATGGGAGGGAATAATTGATGATTATTTTAAATATGCCATTATTACTCCTATTATTACTGCTTCTTCTGTTGTTATTCCTAAGTATGTTTTTAAAAATGTTGGATATTTCCCGATGGGAATAAAAAGGGGAGAAGATTTGGATATGTGGAGGAGGATAGCACTAAAATATAATATTGCCTATTATAATCATAGTTGTGCTACCTATTACTGTGATTCTGATAACAGAGCTTGTAAAGCAGATAACTCATTAAGAGACTCTATTGCTTTTTATGCAGAGGAAATTTTAAATAAATCAGGAGTACATAAAATTCAATCATTTTATTTTAAAGAATATATGATAAAAAGTATTATTATTAAAGCTAGATATTTGATTAAAGAAGATAAGAAAAAAGAAGCTAGGGCACTTCTTTATAAATACAGATATACTAAGTTAAACAAGAAATTACTCATTAAGACTTATATTATAAGTTTTTTACCAAAGTCGTTTTTAGACAAGGTGATTTTTTGGAAGAGTAAATTAAGAAATTTTAAAAAGCATTTATAATTGATTGCATTTTATAAAGAAAACACCAGAGGAAAATATGATACAGAAAAAAAAGGTGGGTATTATCACATTACACGGTTATGAAAATTACGGTAATAAGCTTCAAAATTATGCACTTCAGGAAATTATCAAAGAACTAGGTTATGAAGCACATACTTTAATAATAACGGATACTAAAAGGAAATCCAGTGGAAATAAATATTTGAGGACAATAAAGGCAAACATAAATAAACCGATAAATGTAATTTGTAAGAATATTATAGATAAAATTGACAAAAAATTATATTATATTAGACACAAAAATATAATTAATCAAAGAATAAGGATATTTAAAGAATTCTCTAAGATGTATTTGAACGAACAATTTTATAGCAATCTCCAATCAGATTTAAAAAAAATAAATAAAAATTATGATTATTTTATTACAGGAAGCGACCAAGTATGGAATCCGTTGTATTTACATAAATTACCATTGTATTTCTTGACTTTTACTGATAAGAAAAGAAGAATTGCATATGCTCCAAGCTTTGGGAGAGACAATATACCAGATAAATACAAAGAAGATTATATAAAATGGATTTCTGAAATAGAATTTTTATCAATTCGAGAAATATTGGGAGCAGGTATGATAAAAGAATTAACAAATAAAAATGCTCCTGTATTATTAGACCCAACATTATTGCTTTCAAAAGATAGATGGCTTAATATTTCAAAAGTGGCTAATAATAAACCTAAAGATAAATACTTATTAACTTACTTTCTTGGAGGAATGACAAAAGAAATTAAAAAGAACGTTAATAATATTGCAAAAAAGTATAATTTTCAAATTGTTCACTTGGCGAATATTAATGAAAAAAACTCATTTTTAACAAACCCATGTGAATTTATTGATTTTGTTAATTCATCCAGTTTATTTTTTACTGATTCTTTTCATGGCGTTGTTTTTTCTATATTATTGGAAAAACCATTTGTTGTATATAAAAGGATTACTAAATCATTCTCAATGTATTCTCGTATAGAAACATTATTAGATATGTTTCAATTAAAATCTAGAGAGTCTCATAATATCAGTAATAACAAAGAAGAATTATTTAATATTGACTATTCACATATTCAACCTATTTTAGAAATAGAACGGAATGAAGCAATAAATTATTTAAAAAAAGCACTGAATGTAATAGAGTAAATTTAAATTAAGGTAATGAAAGAATAAAAACAAATGAATTTAGGAAATAAATATTGAGTAGAATTGATAATGCAGCAAGAAATATTAAGTATGGTTATTTGGGAAATGTGGTAACAATATTACTTCGTTTTGCTTCTAGGACAGTATTTATATATACTATTGGGGTAACATATTTAGGCGTAAATGGTTTATATACAAGCGTACTATCAGTTTTATCGTTAGCAGAATTAGGTCTTGGCTCGGCCATGAATTACAGCTTTTATAAACCAGTTGCTGTGAATGATAAAGAAAAAATAAAATCATTAATATTTTTATATAAACGTGCTTATTTATTGATTATTCTCGTTATTACTATTTTGGGTTTGCTATTAGTGCCATTTTTGCCTACTATTATTAAAGAGCCAGGTTCGATTACTTCAAATGAATTAATTATTTACTACCTAATATTTTTATTTAATACGGTTAGTACATATTTTGTTTCATATAAATACAGTCTAGTAAATGCAGAACAAAGAAATTACATTCAAACCAATATTCATCTTATCCGGACCATTATAACAACTGTGATACAAATGATAGTTTTATTTCTATTTCATAGTTTTTTATTATATCTTCTAGTTGCAGCTGTGGTAGGTTTAATAGAAAAAATTTTTGCAAATCGCTATATAAATAAGTTATATCCCTATTTATTAGAAAAGAATATTAAGCCATTAACAAAAGAAGAGACAGTTGAAATTAAAAAAAATGTAAAAGCTCTAATATTTCATAAAATTGGAGAAATAAGTGTTCATCAAACAGACAATATACTTATTTCGGCTTTTATAAACATAACAACAGTTGGTTTAGTATCAAATTATACCCTGATAATATCTTCTGTAACTAAGTTTACTGTTGTAATTTTTAATTCAACAATATCTGGAATTGGAAACTTGATTGCCACAGAGAATAAGGAAAAACAATTTTTTTTATTTAAAGCATATAGATTATTGGGATTTTGGGTTTATGGTTTTGCAACAATAGCATTCTTATTTTTAATAAGTCCTTTTATACAGCTATGGATTGGCCCAGAAAGGGTTATTGCTGATATAGTAGTTTGGTTAATAATGATTGATTATTATGTGAAAGGGCATCGGATTGTTGTAAACAATTTTAAAATAGCTGCTGGAATATTTGATGATGATAAATATGTTGCTATTTCCCAAGCAATTGTAAATTTAGTTGTCTCTATAACAATGGTTAAAATAATAGGATTACCAGGAATATATATTGGAACGGTTGTTCAAGGTTTAGTATCAACTTTTTCCAGACCGATTATTATCTTTAACAAAGTATTCAAAAAAAGTGCAAAACTATATTACAAAGATTCAATTGTTTTTATTTTAGTGTTAGCTTGTCCTATTATAATTCTTTCTGTTATTAAATCTTATATTATGATCAATATTAATATAAAAAGTTTTATTATTATGATGTTATTTGTTGCACTAATACCCAATGTTATTTTTTATTGTGCTTTTAAGAATAGGGCCGAGTTTCAATACTTGAAGAATATCGTAGTTAGAAAATTAAGAAAGAAGATATAATTCTAATAATGAATGTTAAAAAAAAACCTCTGGTTAGTATTATTACACCTTGCTACAATGGAGAAGAATATATAAATAGATTTTTAGATTCTATTTTAAATCAAAGCTACGAAAAAATTGAACTTATATTTATAAATGATGGTTCAACAGATAAGACAGAAGAAATAGTTCTTTCGTATCAAAGAAAATTTGAAGCAAAAGGGATTATTTTTAAATATATTTATCAAAAAAATAAAGGCGTAGCTGCTGCCCTGAATAGAGGGTTACAGATATTTAAAGGTGATTATATTTCATGGCCTGACTCAGATGATACTCTTGAAAAAAATAATATATCAATAAAAGTAGATTTTTTAGAAAAAAATAGAGAATATGGTATAGTTCTATGTAAATCAAAAATAATTGATGAATATACTATGAAAACAATAGGTTTTTTAGAACGTTCTCCTAATAAAAGTACTGATAAATTATTTCATGATCTTATTTTAGAAAGAAATGCTATTTTTGCAGGAGGTGCTTATATGGTAAGGACCTCAGCTTTTTTAAAAGCAATCCCAGAAAGAAATATATTTGAAAATAGGGGAGGACAAAATTATCAAATATTGCTTCCAATATTATATGAGTACAAATGTGGATATATTGATAAATATTTGTATAATTATTTCGTTAGGAAGGATAGCCATTCACATAGTATATCAAGCATTCAAAGTGCTTTAAAAAGATGTGACGAGCATGAAGATATTTTAATTAATACAATCAAAAAAATAATTCCTATGAAGGATGAAGAGAAAAAGAATTATATACAGTTAGTAACTTTAAAATATACCAGGAAAAGATTGAGACTATCTGCGAAATATAGAAATAATGATTTGCTGGGAAAATATTTTAAAGAATTAAATAGTAAATATTACTTGAGAATTAATGACAGGTTTATATATTTAAAAGGGAAAAGTAGATTTATAGAAATATTCTTTATAATAATAAAAACACCATATTATTTATTAAGATTATTTAAAGGAAAAAAATATGATAGATCAAGAATTAAAAAATAAACAATATTGTTGCGGATGTTTTGCCTGTGAGAATATATGTCCCGAAAAATGTATTGCAATGGTTGAAGATAAAGAAGGATTTTGGTACCCAAAAGTCGATTACAATAAATGTATCAAGTGTGGTAAGTGTATTGACGTTTGCCCTATTATTAATAAAGTGCAAGTTAATAATAATCCAGTTGCTTATGCATGCATAAATAAGAATGAATCTATTCGTTTAAATAGTTCATCAGGTGGAATCTTTACATTGATTGCAGAAAAAATTATAGATGATGGTGGTGTTGTATTTGGGACTCTGTTTAACAAGAAATTTGATGTAGAACATGCCCTGATTGAAACAAAAGAAGAACTTTCAAAATTGAGGGGTTCAAAATATGTTCAAAGTAAAATAGGCGAAACATATAAGGAATCAAAAGATTTTTTAGAATCAGGAAGAAAAGTCCTATTTTCTGGAACACCATGTCAGATAGCAGGATTAAAATCATTTTTGAAAAAAAATTATAAAAATCTATTCTGCATTGATATAATTTGTCATGGAGCACCATCACCTATGGTATGGCAAAAGTATATTTCATATAGGGAAAATATAGCTAGGTCAAGAACAAAGAGAATTTCTTTCAGGCAGAAGAATGATGGCTGGAAGAAATACTCAGTTTCATTTCAATTCCAAAATGATACTGAGTATTGCAATATATTGGATAAAGATTTATATATGAAGGCATTTTTGAAAAATATATGCCTGCGGCCTTCATGTTATGATTGTCAATTTAAGGGAATTCATAGAATCAGTGATATAACTTTAGGAGATTTTTGGGGTATTCAAAATATTTTACCTGAGCTGGATGATGATAAAGGAACATCTCTTATATTTATTAATAGTGATAAAGGCAGAATATTATTTGGTAAAATAAAGAATAAATGTGAATATAAAGAAGTAGATATTGTTAATGCAATCAAATATAATTCTGCAGCAATAAAATCTGTTTATAAAAATCCTAATAAAGATAATTTTTTTAAAAATATTGATATTGTACCATTTGATAAATTAGTAGCAAAATATTGTTCAGAAACTTTATTTAAAGTTACTGGAAGGAAAGTAAAGAGAAAGATTGTAAATATTATTAATAAATTTAGATAATTTTGTTTTTATGAAAATGATTTCAAATGACGAAATGGTTAAAAATTTGTGAAAAGGAGAAAAATGAGAAAAATAATTGTTACCGGTGCTGCTGGCTTTATAGGCAGTAAAGTTACTGAAAAGCTTTTAGAAAAAAATATAAATGTCATAGGGATAGATAATCTGAATGACTATTATGATATTAGATTAAAACAATGGCGTCTTGACCAATTAAATACAAATAGTAACTTTCAATTTTATCAAATTAATATTGAAGATATAAATAGTTTAAGGGAAATTTTTCAAAGGCATAGAATAGAAGCAGTAATTAATTTAGCAGCTCGTGCGGGGGTGCGATACAGTATAGAAAATCCTTTTATATACCATACTACTAATATTGGCGGTAATTTAAATTTGCTGGAAATGTGTAGAGAATTTAAAATCAATAAATATATTTTAGCATCTACATCTTCTTTGTATGCTGGACAATCTACTCCATTTACTGAAGACCTACCGGTGAATAATCCCATTTCTCCATATGCGGCTACCAAAAAAGCTGCTGAAGCTATGGCATATACCTATCATTATTTATATGGTATAGATGTGAGTATTGTTCGTTACTTCACGGTCTATGGTCCAGCAGGTCGGCCTGATATGAGTCCTTTTCGATTTATTAAGTGGATTTTAGAAGGAACACCTTTAACTATCTATGGTGATGGAACCCAGGAAAGGGATTTTACTTATGTAGATGATATAGCTGAAGGTACTATCAAATCATTAAAACCATTAGGGTATGAAATTATCAATTTGGGAAATAATCAGCCACGTAAACTCTCAGATATGATTAAAATAATTGAAAAATATACTGGCAAAAAAGCCAGCTATAAATACGAAGATTTTCATAAGGCTGATATGAAATCTACCTGGGCAAATATTGGAAAAGCAAAAAATATTCTTAGCTGGCAACCACAGGCAGACCTAGAAGAAGGAATCAAAAGAACGGTAGAGTGGACACAAGGTAATTGGGATTGGGTAAAGAATATAAAGGTATAATAGCTAGTGAGAACAAAAAGGGACGGTTCTTATTTGTTGACATGAGCCCCTATATCTGCTATTTTGGTTAGGGGTAATCCTGAGAACAAAAAGGGACGGTTCTTATTTGTTGACATGAGCCCCTATATCTGCTGCTTATGTTACTCTAAAACTGCACCACTGTATTAATTGAAAAGTACACCACTTTAAAGTAGCATACCCTATGTATG